>Ga0182739_1000153_pt1 | contig 132718 bp, 111 predicted proteins | sample eDN5th30CBELigBY_FD_128873 | JGI IMG/M metagenome (GOLD analysis project Ga0182739, IMG submission 128873) | Enriched backyard soil microbial communities from Emeryville, California, USA - eDNA 5th pass 30_C BE-Lig BY (version 2) (version 2) | ecosystem: Environmental > Terrestrial > Soil >...
AAATGGCTTGAAGCTAGGGAACGAGGAACGCAGCGTACGCTTTTGGTACGTGAGTACCGCAGGCTCCCGATGAAAGCCATTTTCGCCGTCGAATAGACTTCGAAGCATTACATCGTCATCAAAGCTCAGCTTTTAAACTTTCCTCTACGTAAAAAGAGCCGCAAGCGGCTCTTTTACTTTTAAATACTGATTCAACGATTAAGCAGCTGTTACAACTAGCTTAGCTTTCATTGTTGCGTGACCAGGACCACATGGGATGTTACAAATAATTTCATATTCACCTGGCTCAGTAAACGTGTATTCAGTTTGTGCATTATCTTTATTCATTGAGATACCTAGATCTGCAATATCAATGCCGTGAATTCCGCTTTTGTTTGAAAACTTCATGATCGCAGTTTCGCCGACTTTTGCAGTGAACTCTTCCTGATTAAACGTGAAATCATTAGAGGCAACGATGTTCATCATAATTGTACCTTCTGGCAATGAAGCAGATTCATCAACTGGTTTGTCTGGCAAGCCGAACGCAACAAGACATACTGCCATAATTGAGGCAATTGACACTAGCGTAAACATAATCCATTTGTGCATTACAAATTGCTCCCCTTCTATATCATAATGTCTACCATCTATATTACCTAACAATACCGTTTTTTCTCAACTACTAAAGTAGGCAATTGTGAATATTTTTTGTTCTTTATGACAAAATGATGAACATTTTGCGAATTATTGAGACAAATACTGCTTTAACACGTCTTCACATTCCACTTTCACAACGCTCCAAAGCAGCATTTTCTCATGATGATAGCCTCGACATACAAACTTCACCAATAACCCCTCAGACAGCTTTGTTCGCTCAACCATCTTTATCCCATGATCTCGAAACATTCGACGTAAATTTGCCATATCAAGCAGCACTCGATCCTGAACTCCACGCAATGCAGTTTCGTACAATCTAGGCAGCTTGAACTTGGATGAACCAATCACTTTAATATCATGATCAATAATAAGTAATACTAACTCTAACAACAGATATTTTCTAACAGCATCAGATTCATGTCCCTGTAATCGTGGGGCATGCGAAGTCGGATTGGTGTTTACTACTCTTGCATCAAGCTGACTTTGCTGCGTACTCATTGCTACACCTCCTGCATAAAAAGCCCATATGAACAGCGTTCCCAAAGCAGGTCCGCTATATAACCGAACATATGTTCTTATTATATACAAGTCGTACGCAGATATGCAACCTCATTTACTTTAATTATCGATTATCAATCTTCTCAGGATATAGATCATGATTCATCATGCGATATTCCGCTATTTTTTCGTACTTTGAATCAGGGCGTCCCCAGTTGGTGTACGGATCAATGGAAATGCCGCCACGTGGGGTGAATTTTCCCCATACCTCGATATAGCGCGGATTCATCAATTCAATCAAATCATTCATTATTATATTGATGCAGTCCTCATGAAAATCACCATGATTGCGGAAGCTGAACAAATACAGCTTAAGCGATTTACTTTCCACCATTTTAATATCCGGAATATAAGAAATATAAATTGTTGCGAAGTCTGGCTGACCTGTAATCGGGCAAAGACTTGTAAACTCCGGACAGTTGAATTTTACAAAATAATCACGATTAGGATGCTTATTATCGAAGCTTTCTAGCACTTGAGGTGCATAATCGCTATAATATTGTGTTCCTTGGTTACCTAATAACGTAATGCCTGTTAGCTCAGCCTGATTTCTTCCTTCTGCCATATGAATAACTCCCCTTCTCAAATTCAGTTGTATTTTATTTTCGCAATAGAACTAAACGCCCTTTTTATTGCCCCATACCCAAGTATGAAGCTGCGGCAACACAAATACCGCTCTGAGCTCCTCGTCATCCATCACCCGCTCAATTAACCATGAATAACGCTCTAATAAATGAGGCAATAAATGAGCATGTTCTTGCTCGGTTAGCTGATCGTTGCCCGCCTGTACATAAAATGGAACCCCGTTATAACGCACATGTACTTGCTTGGCGTAGTTCAAATCCCTCTCGTCAAACACAACGACCTTTAAACAAAACTGTGATCCTTGCTGAATTAAATTCTCCACAATATGATCAAGCTTATGCCAAGCTGTGTCCATTCCAGAGCTAGGCGGCTTAGGAGAGATTGTTAGCTGATCGATCTCTGTAAACCAAGACTGCCACTTGCTCCCTTGGGTCTCAAGCGCAACCTGCTTGCCTGCATCATGCAGCGCAGCTATAAGCTCGCCAAGCTGAGGCAACAGAGCTGGGTTTCCCCCTGATAACGTCACATGATCGTAGCGATTACCGCCAAGCTTCTCTAATTGCATCATAATTTGCGAAGTTGTAAGCATCTGAATATCATTCTTTGCAGAGCCATCCCATGTAAAGGCAGAATCGCACCACGAGCAGCGATAGTCACAGCCAGCGGTACGTACAAACATCGTTTTACGTCCTACGACCATCCCTTCCCCCTGTACCGTTGGGCCGAAAATTTCGAGCACTGGAATGGGACGAGCTGCTGAGGTGGTTATCTTCTCACTACTGCTTTCGTTAGCTTTCACAATCGATGTTGTCACTTACCAGCACCTCCTTGCAGCTCACGCAGCAGCTTCACAGGACGATAAATACAATAGCTTGTCGGTGTTTCGCGCACAAACACCTGCACACAATGTGGCTTGTTATCCGTTGATTGTAAGTATTCAGTAACTAACTCATATATTTTACGCGCTACAACCTCTGTCGTAGGAAATAGCTGTGAATCTGAATCACTAAATAACTCCGAATGATCATTAAGCAAGGTATGATCCAGACGATCATGGATCAGCTTTTTAATAATAGAAAAATTCACTAAAAATCCTGTATCATCTAGCTCATCACCAGCAACGGTCACATTCGCAAAATAGGTATGCCCATGCACCCGCTGACATTGTCCAGCTTTATCCGACGGAACATAATGAGCTGCAGCAAACTGAAAATCTTTATTTAGCTCATAAGCAAATGGATGCATCACTTGCGGATAAATTTGCTGTAGCATCATTGCCCCTCCCGTGTTGCTAAGTATTGGTCTAAGCCACGACGACGCAAATGACATGCAGGACATTCGCCACAGCCATCTGCGATAATCCCGTTATAGCAGGTTAATGTTTTTTCTCTAACAAATTGGAAGGCGCCTAATTGATCGGCAAGCTGCCATGTTTCCGCTTTAGTTAACCACATTAGCGGCGTATCTAGCACAAATTCATAGTCCATCGCTAGATTAAGCGTGACGTTTAACGACTTGATAAAAATATCACGACAATCTGGATAACCGCTAAAGTCTGTTTGGCACACTCCAGTTACGATATGGGTAGCACCGATTCCCTTTGCTAAAATGGCAGCAAAGGATAAAAATAATAGATTTCGTCCATCTACAAAGGTAGATGGCAGCTCGCCATCCTTCGCTTCGATGGCGATATCATTTCTTGTTAAAGCATTAGGTGCTAACTGATTGAGCAAGCCCATGTCGAGTACATGCTGCTTTACTCCAAGCTCCTTAGCGATTTCGGCTGCACATTGCAGCTCTAGGGCATGACGTTGACCATAGTTGAAGGTCACCACCTCAACCTCCGCGAATCGCTCTAATGCCCAAAATAAACATGTGGTGCTATCTTGCCCACCACTAAACACAACTACTGCTTTCTCTTGCTGTAACATACCGTTCCTCCTGACCCTCATCACCATAAGATCAATCGAAAACAAGTCGAAGCTACACATCCCATTTGCCATATGCAAAACAAAATGGCGTGTATTGCATCTAAATGTGCAACACACGCCGAACACAAAACAACGATATCCCAATCTTGGAAATCGCTTATGTTAGTTTTTTATAGAGGGAGTTCGCGAACCTCTCCTGAGACATGTCTCTACTGTAGGCCATAGCTCAGATTTGTTGTTCAATTGTCACAGTTACTATAACATAGCTCATCCAGTGCTTCAAGCGTAAGGATGGTATGCTCCAGCAATTGCTCGATATCCTCCATCTGATCCTCATTAATCCGTCGGTCGAATGGAAGATGGATTACATTTTCATAACATTGCGGTTGCCACTGCTCATTCGCATCGCTAGGCAACATTTCACTAGCGTAGGTCGCAGACAATACTTGCTTAAGTTCAAGCTCTCGCTGCCATATCGACGTCAATAACTGCTCAATTTGCGGACAAGTAATATTCGGCTGCTGCACCGGACAAGTAAATTTCAACAGCAGCGTGCAAGCTGGCTCCGCTCCCTCACGCTGCAAGATTTCATCCGATAAGTCTTGAATCGAGCTATACAATACAACCTCTGCCTTTACAGAGGGGTTTGGCATAAGATGTGGGAATGTGAATGTAAGTGACCATGTACGAGACATTACCGCCATATTGAGTTGATCTTTGCGATCAATAATCATAATACGTTCATCGAGATTGTCCATATCATATAGTTGGTTTTCCATTGCAACCTTTAAATTTTCAAAAACAACAGGATCAAACAACAAGCTAGCCCATTCCTTTCAACTAAATTTGCTGACAATTATGCAACCATCGAAAACATATAACGTACAATCATAGTAAAGTTTCCATGCGATGGATGACTTTGCAGGGCGATTATAAGTAATTTCAAAAAATTATGCAGCAAACCTTATGTAAAATATCGTATACTATCGTTATATGGTTGTTTAAACATAATGCAATAAGCAATGTATTTCAAGGTAGAGGTGACATAATGGAAGACATAACACAAGCTTATAAGGAGCTAGGGCTCGAACCATTCGCAAGTAAAGAGCAAGTCGAACAGCGTTATGATCAAGCACTTCGTAAGCATCGCGCCCGTACGAAGATGGAGTCGCAAGGGCAACCAGTCGAGGACAATGAACCATTTGATTTTGATAAGATTACGGCTGCTTATCGCGCAATACTAGATTATGAAGCGAAAAAGTATACAGAGGAATTTGAACAGCAAGAATATGGGAAATACAAAAAATTTGCTGGACAAGCTAAAAAGTTCGATCATTTTTGGCGGTATTATAAAATTCATACCTTTGTTGCAATCGGAATTATTGCTGCATTAATTTACGGAATTTTTGCCTATATGGATAGGCTGGAGGAAAAACGTTATTTGGCAAGCTTGCCGCCTGTTGATGTATCCGTTTCCTTTATCGGAAACTACTACGATACGACTCAAAGCGAGCGCTATGAAACAACCAATGAGAAATTGCTCAACGATTTCCCGCAGTTTAATCGATTTGAAATCGAGCTAATTTTAGTGCCTGAAGATCCATCGATGCAGGTTGCTTATCTGCAAAAAGCGTTAGTTATGCTGGCAACAGAAACACCTGATGTTTATATCGCCGATGACGCGATGAAGGATTGGACGATGCCGCAAGGGCTATATGTACCACTAGAAGAAATTGAATCACTAGCTCCGTACACCAATAGTCGTTTCGCAATTAAGGGTGCGGAAACGGATATGGGTGAAGTTGTCGGTGAGGAGCATGTTTACATGCTTGATTTGACAGAGAGCGAACTTGCTAAAAACTTACCGATTTCACATACAAAGCTGTATGCAGGTATCCGTCAAAACTCTCCAAACTATGAAAAGGCATTACAATTTTTAGAGCACTACGCTTCCACTTTACCGCAATAAGCGCTAAGCTGAAGCAAAACAATTACAAAGCGTCTTGTGTAAGCAACATGGACAGATTAGGTTTTCCCACCTCTCCCATTGTTGCGAGTACAAGACGCTTTTTGTGTGAAATGCTGCAAAATTTCTCATTTACAAATAATCGTGCATTGAATGTCTTGATTGTAATTGCCGAAGCCGCTGCCAAACAACATCATCCCGCCACAGCGCTTGGCATCCTGCTTACTGCTAATCCGCAACACAATTTCTTCACCAGCTGTCAGACCAAGCTCCTGTACAGTTTTAGGAGAAGCAACTAGCCCGTCAATATAGGTTCCTTGCTCGGTAACACGAATATGCTTCATCACCCCGTGACGAATATCTTTATGCCACCAGGAAGGCGTGTATACCCCTCTTCCCTTCTCCATCTTGCCTGGAAATGTCCACTCTGCAACATCGACACCATTGATGCTAAACAGAATATCGGATGGCTGCAGGTGTGAGGACGAGCAAGGTGTTTCTGAGCAAATTTCTAGCGTAAATTCTAATCCACTAACCGATTCATCAAACAGCATATAGTTAGGGATTTTATATTCAATAAACCCGCTACTGAACCAAATGACTCTTGCATCACGATGGACTGGATCAGCAAAATAACGAGGATCGTCACATAAACCAAGCATTCCTTCATTAGACGCAAGACCACAGCTCGGATTCACATCGTAATTTGAATACATGCCAATTGGAATTACTACTTCGTATTTTTGCTGGGCTGGTTTTGAAGCGGCAGGCGGTAAGCCTCTAAAATTCAACACCATCTGATCGAGCTGCAAATAGCAAATTTTCTGTTGTCCTCGTTTACCTGCGATCAGCTCGCTGCGGACAATACCTGCATTCTCTAGCATTTGAATATGACGGGTTACCATTGGCGGCTTAATGTTAAGCACCTCGGAAAGCTCAGTAATATTCATCGGCTGAGCATTGAGTAGCTCAATAATTTTAATTCTAGTTGGGGATGAAAAGCTTTCTAATATGACATAATTATCTTGATTAACCGTAACTTCCATCATGTAACGCCTCCAACCTTATCTACACATCCACTTCCCGCTTGTAATATGAAAAGGGATTAGCACTTAACGATTACGAAACTCATTGTATAACTTAAAAGTTAATATATCAACTATTTTGCTAACATTGACATGCTATTTTTATTGAAATAAAATGAATAAGTGTGAAACCACTATGATTTCACTAACTAAAAAGTTAATCAAAGGAGGCTTAGCATGTTACCTTTTTCTTTCCATAATCCAACACGCATTATTTTCGGCGAAGGAAAATCAAGTGAAACTGGCTCCATTACAGCTACATATAGCAAAAAAGTTCTTCTCGTATATGGCGGCAACAGCATTAAGCGCTCTGGCTTATATGATTCCATTGTCAAGCAGCTTAACGAAGCAAACGTGCATTTTGTCGAGCTTGGAGGCATCGAGCCCAACCCTCGCTTAACTAGCGTCTATGAAGGAATTAAGCTTATACGTGAGCATGAGCTTGAATTTATTTTGGCAGTTGGCGGCGGCAGTGTTATTGATGCAGCTAAAGCGATTGCCGCTGGTGTTCCATATGAGGGTGATGTGTGGGATTTCTTCACCAATAAAGCTCGTATTGAAGCAGCAATTCCAATTGGAACAGTATTAACACTTTCGGCAACAGGCACCGAAATGAATGGAAGTATGGTTATCAGTCACTGGGATGAAAAGCTTAAGCGCGGCTCTGGAAGTCCTCTTGTGTACCCTCGCTTCTCCATTCTTGATCCGACATTAACGTATTCCGTTCCAGCTAACCAAACGGTATATGGTTCGATTGATATTATGTCGCATGTATTTGAGCAATACTTTAGCTTGACGCCAGATACTCCACTTCAGGAGCGTTTCTGTGAATCAATACTGCAAACGGTAATCGAGAACGTTGAGTTAGCTTTAGAAAATCCACAGCATCAGGCTGCACGTGCAAACTTAATGTGGTGCAGTACGATGGCGCTTAATGGCGGTCAAATTTCAGTAGGTATGGAAAATGACTGGGCATCCCATGGCATTGAGCATGAAATTAGTGCGATCTACGATATTCCGCATGGTGCAGGGCTATCGATCGTATTTCCAAATTGGATGAAATATGTGTATAAGGAGCGTCCTGAGCGCTTTGCGCAATATGCAGCTCGTGTGTGGGGAATTTCTCCGGAAGGAAAATCAACAGAAGAGCTTGCACTAGCAGGAATTGAAGCAACTCGCCAATACTTTACACGAATTGGGGCTGAAGCAACGCTTGCTCAATTCGATATTGATGATAGTCAGCTTGAACGTATGGCTGAGGAGGCTGTACGTTACGGTCCAATCGGTTCATTTAAGAAGCTGCAAAAAGAAGATGTGCTAGCCATTCTGACAATGTGTCTATAATTCATGAAGGAGTGTTATTATGATACCAACAGTAAAGCTAAATAACGGAATTGAAATGCCTGTACTAGGTCTAGGCGTATGGAAGGTTCCTGATGATGTTGCTGAGCGCACTGTCGCTGAAGCGATTGATAAAGGCTATCGTGCGATTGATACAGCAGCAGTTTACGGCAATGAAGCTGGTGTAGGTCGCGGTATTGCTAAAAGCGGTGTAGATCGTGACAAAATCTTCGTAACAACGAAAATTTGGAACAGTGAGCAAGGCTATGAGAAAACATTGGCTGCCTTCGATGAAAGTCGTCGTAAGCTTGATCTTGATGTGATCGATCTGCTGCTTATTCACTGGCCAGTTAAACAAAAGTATGTTGATACTTGGAGAGCGCTAGAGGAAATTTACAGCAGAGGACAAGTTCGTGCTATTGGAGTCAGCAACTTCCAAACTCATCATCTAGATGATATCGCAGCTGTAAGCAGCTTGGTGCCAGTTGTTAACCAAGTCGAGTATCATCCATTGCTAACTCAAGAACCGCTTCGTGCATACTGTGAGCAACGCTCGATCGTGCTTACTGCTTGGAGCCCGCTAATGCAAGGTAATTTGGATATTGATGTGCTAAAGGAGATCGCTGCTAAGCATGGTAAATCTCCAGCACAGGTTGTCTTGCGCTGGGATATTCAAAACGGTGTCATTACGATCCCTAAAACGACGACTCCAGCTCGACTAATTGAAAATAGCCAAATCTTTGATTTTGAGCTAAGTACAGAGGAAATGGCGCAAATTTCCTCACTAAATCAAAACCGCCGTTTTGGTTCTGATCCAGATAATTTCAACTTTTAATAATGTCGTCAGACTAAACTAGCTCTTTACCCTCGCCTTTTGCAGCAAGCAGCTGCTATACCAAGCTACAGAATGCAAACTGCAAAAGGCCTTCTCCCTTCACTTTACTCTCATTTGTATACCGCTAATCTATCTTTTCGATTTAATGTGCATCTACTCGACATCATATTCAGTAATATTACAATAGACCCTTCTAAGATTTTAAGGCTATATACCTACAGGAATCATTTGCCTAACGTCGAATAAATTTTATAGTAAGAAAAGTACAAATTGATGAAGAGGTGATCCTTTGAGCATACATTCAATGAGTGACCGTATCAATTACCGAGAGAGGCTTGAGTTGCATATTCATCAAGCGTTCCCACTCAACAGTTTCATGCAATATGTAAAAACATTATCTAATTATGATAAGTTAATGCTTGCCATAACATTAAAATTACCGTTTTCAAGAAAAGATTTGAAGCAGTGGCCCGACCTACTGTTTTATAAAAAGCTTAATCTATTGCTAAAAAAAATAGCTACGGATCGTAAACTAAAAAAACAGCTTTTATTATTTTTAATAGATCGTATACTACTAGAATCACCCTCCTTAGAAGATTACCAATCCCAGCTTCAGCAGCTAGTTGATGAGCATGGCTATTGGTGTATATTTTGGAGCCTATACTTCCACCCAGAACGAGCGGATGACGAAGCGCTTTATGAACAAATACGCACTGAACTGGAACAATTAAAAACAGAGTATCCCACTGAACTGGAACGACAGTCCATCGCGCAGTCCGAGGTGGCAGCAACGAGCGAAGTAATCGAGGTTCAAGCCATATCAGACAATAAGCTAGACCAACATAGATTAGATAAAAAGATTGCCATATTAGAAGATAAGATTAGCAAAGAATCGGCAACACGACAACAATTAGAGCTGGCAGGCGTGCAAAAGGACAAAGTAATTCGTCAGCTACAGCAAGAGCAAGAGAAGCTTCAGCAGCAGGCTAATCTGTTAAAGGAGCAGATTGCTATGTATGAAATGAAGGTGTCTAATCTAAAGCGTGCTGAACAAGAGATGAATCAACGTCGAAGAGATGATGAAGAGCGTTGGTTAAATGAACGTGCTAGTTTATTAGGGCAGAACAAACAGAACTGGGATGAAATCCGCAAGCTAAGTAATCAGCTGGAGCAACTGCAGCGTGAGCTGGAAGATAGTAAGCGTCAGAGCAACAACTGGCAGCAGCTTGCACAGCAAAGACAAGAGGAATTACATAGTTTATTAAATAGCAAGCCACCGCTGGACCAACAGCTTAACGGCTTACTCGAACAGCTTCACCTTGAGCTGGACCAATCTAATAATGAATTAATGAAGCTTATGAAGGATTCTAATGCTAGCTATGAGCAGCGTCAGTACTACCGTCAGCAAATGCGCAATGCCCTTGAGCTTGTAGAGGTGATCGATAAATTCCAGCAAGAGAAAACAAGCAACGTCAGCTCTACCCCGTCAGCTAATAACCAGGAAGAGAAACCGATTGCCGTTGAGCAATTGTTATCTCAAGATGAGCTTAAGGTCATTACGAATAAACAGCAGGCACCTCAAGCTAATCAGCGCTACGGTACATTCTATCGTCGTGATCATGGGGGCTATATTGAATTAGAGGGCGGCGAAATATTCAATATTACAGAGTCGCTTGTTCAGCAATTGGAACTACAGCATGAGGCTGAAGTACTATGTACACCAACCGCCCATCCTGGTCGAGCGAATCATTATACAATTGAGCTGCTGTTCCAAGGGGATGACAGCTACTCACCAATCCAAACCTTTGATGGCTTTGTTCATTTGGATGAAGATCAGAAATGGTATTGTATTGATATTAACGATGATAGTAACCGTTTTCCAATTCATTTTAAGGATATTGAAATTCAAAAGCCTGGGCATGGTGATCCATGCACCTTTAATGTCGCTGAGGACGGACATATTGCGCGCTTAACGAAGCTATATCGTTTGCCTGGTGATATGCTTGAGGCACAGCATCCCGCTCGTAAAAAAAATGAGGCTGGACGTCCTAAAGTTACTCAACGACGTAAAATCGAGCCATTCCTGCAAGATTGCATGATTACGATTATTGGCGGTCAACGCAAATGGTTTGAAGCTGTTGTGAAGGAAACCGGCGCAGAGCTCGTCCATGATGGCGGTGAGCATCCTGAACGCATCGCTTCAGACTTAAGCCGCTCGCAAGCGCTATTTATGATTCTAACTTCGACCTCGCACCGTGCAACGTGGGAAGGCATTGAAATTGCGAAAGGCAACAGCATCCCGCACTTTGTTATTCAAGGCTCAAAATCGAATTTACGCAAATTACTATGGGAGAACCAAGAGGTCATTCGCTCGACTAATCGAGTGGTGGAGGCATAAGGCTCCGGATCAATGCGTCTGTAAGGCCGCTTTTTAAAGCTCGTTGCCTGATTTAATTATTGGTAGCAACGCGCTTTAAAGGCGGCACACTTCGTTTTACAGACGCATTGATCCTCCGCCACATTTGTAGGCGACCCACTCCGTTAACGGAACACTTTACTCCTCCGCCACACTTGTGGGGCGGCACACTTCGTTTTACAGACGCATTGATCCTCCGCCACATTTGTAGGCGACCCACTCCGTTAACGGAACACTTTACTCCTCCGCCACATTTGTGGGGCGGCATGCTTCGTTTTACAGACGCATTGACCCTCCGCCACATTTGTGGGGCGGCATGCTTCGTTTTACAGACGCATTACACACTGTAAGATTGAATAGTGAACGAGTTTGGTCCTCTTCGCCTTGCTTCCTCAATAGCTTCTATCGTAGCCTCCACTAGTCACCCTTTCGAAAGTTATTCCGGCCGGAATTCCTTATTATTACCATAAACCTTACCATAACAGGAAAGTCAATACTCGAAAATACAAATTGTGAAATTTCATTTGGAACAGTGCAGCCAAACAAAAAGGGATGCTAGGATTAAGTCAGTCCTAACTTAATCCCAACATCCCTTACTTTTACTCTAATACACTAGCTTACTATTAACCTCAGCAGTACCCGCTACGGGTGAAAGGCTAAACTTCCACGTACCTTCTACCTCTTCACGGCAATATGCATACCCTATCACTACAGCCTACTGTGCATCCTGCCATATTAATGTCGGGCCTTCGTATACGGCTTGTAGGAAGCTGTTGTTCATAACATCGCCAGCGACAAGCTGCTTTTCAATAACCTTAGCGTCGAGTAGCATTTTAACCTCTCGCTCCCACTGCTCCTCTGTCTGCCAGCCAATGCCGACTGAAGGGTCTTGTGCCTCGCTTAGCAAGCCTAATTCTACCTTCCAACGATTTAGTTCGGCTTCCTTGTCATATAACGATTCCGAACGAGCTGCGATCATCTCAATGGCTTGCTCTGGATTTTCTGCAGCAAATTGATGTGCCTTCAACAGCGCTCGTAGAAAATCCTCAACCGCTGTCTGATGCTGAGTTGCCCATTTATTGTTAACCGTTAATACGCCAAACGATGTTTCTGCGCCAAATTGACCTGGGTCAAGCACACGTACTTTCTCACCCATCTTCTCAAGCTGATATGGCTCATTGGACTTGTACACCGTTAACGCATCAATTTTACCTGATGAAAGTAACGTCACATCGTAGCCTACTGAAACTCCTTTAATATCCTCTAGCTTCATTCCGTTATATTGCAGCATCGCAATTAAATTTGCAGGTAATGCACCATGAAAGCCTACTTGCTTTCCTTTCAAATCCTCTGGCTTATAAATATCAGAATCTTCCATCACAAGCAATGCGCTTGTTCCGACTGAGCCAAAGGTAGCAATACCACTAATTTCTGCACCTTGCGCTACAGACTGAATCACTTGGCTCGGTGTACCAGCACTAGCTAGCTGAGCCTTGTTCGCAGCAACGTACTTCATTCCTTCTGCATCAAGTCCAGGTACAATGTTTACATTTAACCCTAACTGATCGAAATAGCCCAATTCATCAGCTATAAAGACTTGAATATCTGGCGGTGATGCCGCGTAATAAAATCCCGTCATATATGTAATTTCTCCAGCTTCTGCATTGAGATGCTTACGCTCTTCACTGCCTAGCTCTGGAAGCTCACTACTGCTGCTATTGTTCACACTGCCTTCGTTGCTATCTTCTTTTGTTGTAAAGCCGCAGCCACTTAACACAAGCAGCAGTAAGCTAAGCACGATCAACCTCTTCATTTCATTACTTCCTTTCTACTAACTCATTCACTGGCTACCCCACTCTAGTTGTTAACCGACATATGCCAGTGCAGTACTTTACGTTCAATATAACGAATCAAATTAGTCAAGCCAATACCCATGATCGCCAGCATAAATATCGCCGCAAACATACGCGTCGTCTGTGAATAATTGCTCGACATCATAATGACATTGCCAAGCCCTCTGCTCGAGCCGCTCCACTCGCCAACTACAGCCCCCATTACACTAAGGCTAACGCATGTTTTTGCTGCACTAAACAAATACGGCAAGCTATTCGGTAGTCTCAGCTTCAGAAAAATCTCCGCTTTGCTGGCATGTAGCGAACGCATATATTCATAGTGATTATCATCGATTGAGCGAAAGCCCATAATCGAGTTAATTAGCATTGGGAAAAACGTAATAATCGCCGCTACTAGCACCTTCGGTAATGTACCAAAGCCAAACCACAATATAAATAACGGGGCAACTGCCATTATTGGCGTAACATTCGCAAGCACCGCCAGTGGAAGGAAGGTTCTTTCTAGCACCGTGGAATGCGCCATCATAATCCCCATAATAAATGCGACACTTAAGCCAAGCATAAACCCGAGCACCGCTTCATAAAAGGTCACCCAAGCATGCGAGATGTAGAAGCTAAACGATTGAAAAAACTCCAATGTGATTGCCGATGCTGGGGGCAGTGTAATCGGATTAATTTGAAAAATAATCGTTGCCAGTTCCCATACGATAAATAAACCAGCAAATGCGGCAAGCGGAGGCCAAAAAGCAGATTTAACGTAAAAACGCTTCAAGCGCTTAGAGAAACGTGCCTTAGCAGGCTGTAACCGCTCTGTTTGATTGCCGACCTTGTTCACCACATCTTCTCTCCTGTTCTATCCTCTGTAATTATATCTGCCATTCCTTACGTAAATGGTAACGGATGTCTGACATATAATGCTGAAACTGCTCTGATTCCTCAAGCTCTGCAGTTCGAGGACGTGGCAGATCAATCGTTATTTTCGCTTGAATCCGCCCCGGTCGCGGGCTCATAATAATCACTTCATCAGACAGCAGCACCGCTTCACGAATATTGTGCGTTACAAACACAACCGTCTTCTGATACTCTTCCCATATATTTAATAGCAAATAGCTAATTTTTTCTCGAGTTATCTCATCTAAAGCGGAAAACGGCTCGTCCATCAGTAGAATCGGTGCACTAGAGCCAAATGCGCGCGCGATCCCAACACGCTGCTGCATGCCGCCTGAAAGCTCCTTGGCGTAGGAATCAATAAACCCGCCTAGCCCTACCATTTCTAGCAGCTTAATTAATTCCTCACGGTCTGCTTGTTGCTTAGTCGCTTTACGATTCACCTCGAACGGCAACTGCATATTTTGCAGCACAGTCCGCCACGGAAATAGCGCTGGCGATTGCGGAACGAAGCCAAACTGTTTTTGCTTCTGTGCTTCCTGTGGCGAGCTTCGACCAATCAGCACCTCACCGCAATTCTGCTCGACGAGCCCACCAATAATGCGGAGTAGTGTAGATTTACCACATCCACTAGGGCCGATCAAGCTAACAAACTTCCCTTTCTCTATCGACAAATCAATTTCATGCAACGCTTCTGTCACTTGACCACGCCGCCGATATTGCTTACTTACCTGCTTTAGCTCAATATAGGACAATGACTCCACCTAACTCCTTGTTATGTAACAATTGTGATGACCTACAAAAAAATCACAAAAAGCTGCCAGCTTCATCATCATGATCGCTAGCAGCTTTTATTTTAACACTAATTTAATGCTTTGTATAAGGTTAGTTTGCGTACTTCTCCCAGCCACGCGCTCTAACATTGGGACAGCTTTTGCTTCGGTACATAGCGGAAACCCTTACAAAGCAGCCGCATAGCTGACAGGTTTGAGCTTGTAGTAAATGTTCACAGGAGCTACATCTGTCTAAACGCTGCTTGTAGACTTCAGCAGGTACAACAATACTTTCATCTCGGAACATCGGTGCCTGTAAGATCCGATCAATTTGCGCCTCGGTAACTTCATATTGAGGACCGCAGCCACGGCAAGCAGAGCTTCTACCTACTGTAGGTTCACTCATTGGCGCTCACATCCATTCACTGAGGAATCAGCATCACCAATTACGCAATGCTTAGTGTCGTCACCGACATCGGCGAAAGCTTCAGCTTTAAGCTATGTCCATTGATTTCATAATCAGTATAGCTTTGCGGCTTAACAGCCTCTGGATTTTCAAATGTGTTATGTGCATCCATCTTATCCGCGGTAATCGTCGTTGCCGTTACATTAAACTGCTCCTTCACTAGGCCGCGCAAATCAATCTCTAGCTCCGTTGCTTGCTCTGGATTCACATGGGCAAGGCTAATATGAATAACACCATTGTCATCTAAGGAAGCTGTAGCGCTAACCGCTTTAATGCTCTTACCATTGCTCGTATAATCCTCAGACTGCAAATTTAGCTGCAACAGCTTGCTATCCTGATGCACCTTGTACATGTTGAACACATGGTAGGTTGGCGTTTTAATCATTTGATCGCCTTCTGTTAAAATAACCGATTGCAGCACGTTAACCATCTGTGCAATGTTAGCCATACGTACACGATCGCTATGGTCATGGAATATATTAAAGTTAAGCGCTGCCACTAACGCATCGCGAATACTATTTTGCTGATATAGGAAGCCCGGGTTCGTGCCTGGCTCAACATCATACCAAGTTCCCCACTCATCTACGACTAGCGCTACACGCTTGTCAGGGTCATATTGGTCCATAATTGCTGAGTGACGTGTAATTAGCTCGTCCATACGCAATGTGTTGCTTAATGTATCAATCCACTCATGCTCTGGGAAGCCTGTTGCTGAGCCTTTATGCTCCCAGCGAATTGGGAAGGTGTAGTAATGAAGTGACAATCCGTCCATAAAGCGTCCTGCCTCGCGCATTAGCACTTCTGTCCAGCGATAGTCTTCAATATTAGCCCCACCAGCAATTTTGAAAATTTTGTTGTCACCGTAATTACGTACATAAGTAGCATAGCGACGATATAGGTCAGCGTAATATTCTGGACGCATATTTCCGCCACAGCCCCAGTTTTCATTCCCTACACCGAAATATTTAAGCTTCCAAGGCTTCTCTCGACCATTCTCTGCACGCTGCTCAGCCATTGGAGATACGCCATCAAATGTCATATACTCTACCCATTCAGACATTTCTTGTACAGTCCCGCTGCCTACATTACCGCAAATGATCGGCTCACATTCCAATAGCTCACAAAGTCTCATAAACTCATGCGTACCGAAGTGGTTATTCTCTACTACGCCGCCCCAGTGTGTATTAATCATCCGTTTACGCGCCTCACGCGGACCGATGCCATCCTTCCAATGGTACTCGTCAGCAAAACAGCCTCCTGGCCAGCGCAATCCTGGAATCTTCAATTCTTTCAACGCGTTTAGCACATCGTTGCGGATACCGTCTGTATTTTCAATCGGAGAATCCTCCCCAACCCATAGCCCTTCATAGATACAACGACCCAAATGCTCAGAAAAATGCCCATAGATTTGACGATCGATCGTCGAAAGCGTTTGATCCGCATTAATCGTCAATTTATTGTTTGCCACAGTGACAGCACCTCACATCTTATTAGATTAATTGAAATATTAATTTAAACATAAAAATATTAATCCTTAAGCACATCATAATGTTTATTTTTATTTTTGGCAACTCTTTTGTTCTAGTTTGCTATAATTAAATTTGAAAGCAAATTCGACTCAAGGAGTGATCGCTTATGACAACTATGCCACTGCATCACTGGGGAATTGAAGCAAGTCAACTTGCATTAGGCTGTATGGGATTTGCCGGCTCGTGGGAGCAAGCTGAGCCTACGACGGACGAGCATATGAAGCAGCTGGAAGCAGCTGTAGATGCTGCGCTATCTATCGGGATTAACTTTTTTGATCATGCCGATATCTATAAACGAGGCAAATCAGAAGCATTGTTCGGAAAGCTGATGACTGCTCGTCCTTCATTACGAGATGAAATTATCATTCAATCAAAATGCGGCATCCAGTTAAGCGACGGAATAGTGCCGAATCGCCATAATTTTTCTAAAGAGCATATACTATTTTCAGTCGATGGCATATTAGAACGATTAGGAACAGACTATATCGACATCCTGCTGCTGCATCGCCCTGATCCATTGGTACAGCCTGAGGAGGTTGCCGAAGCGATTCACACACTGAAAGCCTCAGGTAAAGTTCGTCATTTTGGCGTCTCCAATATGCATAGCGGTCAAATTAAATATCTTCGTACTGCGGTCGAGGAACCATTTATCGTCAACCAGCTGCAAATGAGTCTTACCCATACTCATTTTATTGATCAAGGCTTGCTTTATAATCGCAACGAAGGAAGCGCTATCAGCTTTGAATATGGGCTTATGGAATATATGCAGATGGAGAAGATACAGATTCAAGCCTGGGGGCCGCTAGAGCAAGGTCGACTAACAAGTACGACCATTCAGCATGCAACTGAGGCTGAGCAGCTGACGGCAAGGTATATCGCTTTTCTCGCTGAGCAAAAGCAAACAACGAGAGAAGCAATCGCACTGGCTTGGTTAATTAAGCATCCAGCATCTATTCAGCCCGTGCTAGGAACAACGAATGCTTCGCGTATCCTTGCTTGCCAAGACGCAGCTAGACAAGCTCAGCAGATGACACGAGACGAATGGTGGACGTTGTATGCAACGAGTAAAGGCACATTTAAGCCACAACTACCGAATTTGTAATCATTTAAACTATTACACTACATACAACAGGAAATTGATGCATAATGTTCCAGTATTGAACTCATACTAGCTCTGAAAGGAGATGATAGCTATGAGTTCTAGAAGTAGACTTGTCGTGCCAGAAGCCAAAATGGCGCTTGAGCAATTAAAATTTGAAATTGCCCAAGAGCTAGGCATCAAATTGCCACAGGATGGTTATTATGGGCATATGACCACTCGCGATATCGGCACAATTGGCGGATACATAACGAAGCGTCTTGTTGAGCTTGCACAGCATCAAATCAGCAACCGCTTCTAGTCGTGAAAGGTGTTGCCGCAGGCTATCCCGATCAAGCTCTTATCCTACGAGATAGCCTGCTATCATTTAAACTTCCATTATTCAGCATTTATCGTTAAAATAGAGTAATGTACTACTAGATATTCATTATTAGAGAAATACATGATAGAAAGGAATATCTGAAAAATGATTATTCAACCAAAATCTAGAGGTTTTATTTGTACGACTGCACATCCAGTTGGCTGTGAACAACAGGTTCAAGCACAAATTAATTATGTTAAGCAGCAAGCTCCTGTAAAAGGACCTAAAAATGTACTTGTCGTTGGCGCTTCTACTGGCTATGGACTAGCCTCACGTATCGTGTCCGCATTTGGCGCATCTGCTAATACGATTGGCGTCTATTTTGATAAAGCTTCTGAAGGAGCTCGTACAGCTACTGCAGGCTGGTATAACTCCGCTGCATTTGAAGCTGCTGCTGCTGAAGCAGGCTTAAAATCATACAGCATTGTTGGAGATGCTTTCTCTGATGAAATTAAAAACAAAACGATTGATCTAATTAAAAATGAATTTGGTAAAATCGATCTAGTTGTATATAGTATCGCGTCTCCGCGTCGCGTTCATCCAAAAACAGGAGAAGTATTCTCCTCCGTTATTAAGCCGCTTAAAGAGGTTTACTCTAACAAAACAGTAAACTTCCATAATGGCGAGGTTAGTGTAGCAACGATTGAGCCAGCTAACGAAGATGAGCTGCGTCAAACGATTGCAGTTATGGGTGGCGAGGACTGGAAAATGTGGATCGATGCTCTACAAGAAGCAGACGTTCTTACAGAAGATGCAACAACTGTTGCTTATTCATACATCGGGCCACAAATTACTCATGCCGTGTATCATGACGGAACAATTGGTGCTGCGAAAAACGATCTTCAGCAAACGGCTGATGTGCTTAATGAGCAGCTTAAATCGACTGGTGGACGTGCCTTTATTTCTGTTAATAAAGCGCTAGTTACACAATCAAGCTCTGCAATTCCTGTTGTGCCGCTATATATTTCCGCTCTTTATAAAGTGATGAAAGAAGCTGGCACACATGAAGGCTGCATCGAGCAAATGTATCGTCTATTCTCTGATCGTCTATATGGCGAAGGTGAAGTGCTTGTAGATGAGAAGCGTCAAATTCGTATTGACGATCTAGAAATGCGCCCTGAAATTCAAGCCGCTGTTGCTAAAGCTTGGGAAGAAATTGCTACAGAAAATGTGTACGAGCTAACAGATCTTGAAGGCTATCGTAATGAGTTTTTCGGATTGTTCGGCTTCAACGTAGAAGGCATCGATTATGAGGCTGACGTTGATCCTAACGTAGCTATTGTCAATTTGAAATAATCCATGAACAGCCATGACAATAATGTCGTCATGGCTGTTATTACTTTTTATAGCTGGTTATATTTTAGCTACCTATTTGAGAAGCTATTATAGATTTGATATGATGTTACATAAGAAAAGTTATTAGCAATGTGCTATTAGTTGGAGGATGTTATGGCTCAAATAAAAGTATTTTCAGGCTCATCAAATAAACCGCTTGCGGAGGCAATTTGTGAAAGATTGCAAGTCCCTCTAGGAAAAGCTGTGATTTCTCGTCAGCAAAGCGGAGAAATCCACGTATCCTATGAGGAATCGGTTCGTAATTGCGATATCTTTATCGTTCAATCGCTATCTCATCCTGTCAATGAGCTTCTCGTCGAGCTGCTAGTTATGATTGATGCAGCTAAACGCGCTTCAGCTCAAAGCATCAATATCGTCATGCCTTATTATGGATATGCTCGTCAGGAACGTAAAAGTAAACCACGCGAGCCGATTTCTGCTAAGCTGGTTGCTGATGTTTTGACAACTGTAGGAGCGAATAGAATTATTACGCTTGATCTGCACGCTGACCCAATTCAAGGCTTCTTCGATATTACAGTTGACCATTTAAGCGCATTAGATATTATTATTAATGCTCTGAGAGCAAAAAATATCGTCAATCCAGTCGTTGTATCGCCAGATGCTGGTCGTGCAACAGTCGCTGAAAAGCTGGCTGGCTTATTAAATTGCCCGTTTGCGATTATGATTAAAAATCGTCCAGCGCATAATAAATCAGAAATTACCCATATTATTGGTGAAGTGGAAGGTATGACACCGATCATTATTGAGGATATGATTGATACAGGCAGTACAATCGTAAACGTTGTTGAGGCGCTTCATAAAAGAGGAGCTTACGATGCTTATATTTGTGCCACTCATGGTCTATTTTCCGACAATGCCGTGAAAAAGCTGGACCATCCATATATTAATGAAGTGATCATCACTGATACGATTCTGTTAGATGATGAGCATTCAGATAAATTTGTCGTATTAAGTGTTGCTCCGCTAATTTCGCAAGCGATCGATATTATTACGAATGGCGGCTCTATCGCAACACTATTCAAAGCTTAAGTAACAAACTAAATCAACCACTTCCATCGGACTTTATGGTGCATTATGCTCACATGAAGTCCGATAGTTTTATTCATTGAGCTACTCCATGTTTCTTTCACGAAAGTTGAGTTAGGAGTGAATAATTTGAGAAAAAGGAAGAAATGGCCGATTTATCTATTCTCTTCGATATTGGCTGTAATTTTGATCTATACTGGTTATTCTTTTGTTAGCAGCAACAATGATCAGCCATTACAACCAACACCTTCAGCTAATGAGCAAAGCCATGACAATGGTGAGCTTACATCACCGACTGCAACTGCAACTAACCAGCCAGCTACCGAACAACCAGACACATCAACTATACCGCAGCAAACAAACACTCCAGAACTTAATCAACAAATTAATCAGCAACTCCAAAAATTATCGATACAGCAAAAAATCGGTCAGCTGCTCATTATCGGCATTGAAGATGACAATGCAAAAGTTAGTAAACAAACCGCTCAGCTAATTACAGAACAAGCTGTCGGTAACATTATCTTATTTAAACGAAATATTAATAGTAATTCACAGGTAAGCTCATTGATTCAAAACTTAAAGCGGCTTCCGCAAGCAGACAACATTCCACTTTGGGTGTCGATTGATCAAGAGGGCGGGAAAGTAAATCGTCTCCCGCAAAAGTTCCCGTCTGCACAGCATTGGGCTGAGCTAGATGATGCTGAAGCAACAAAACTAGCGGGACAGCAAATGGGTGAAGCACTTTCCGAGCTTTCAATTGATATTGATTTTGCACCAGTGCTTGATATTAATAATAATGCTGACAATCCTGTTATCGGTAGTCGAGCGTTTGGCTCTGATGCAGAATCAGTCGTAAAACACAGTATGGCGATGCTTGATGGATTAAATGATTATGTAGTGACGGTTGGTAAGCATTTCCCTGGTCATGGTGATACAAACGTTGACTCTCACTACTCTTTACCGGTTATCCAAAAAAACTGGGACGATTTAGAGCGACTTGAGCTAATTCCGTTCCGTGAGGCGATTAAGCAAGGGGTTGATGCGATCATGGTAGGTCATCTATATTTACCGCAAATCGATGAGCAATATCCCGCTTCCCTCTCGCCCATTATTATCAATCAATATTTACGTGAGGAATTAGGCTTTGAGGGGGTTGTTATTAGTGATGACTTGGTAATGGGAGGAATAACCGAACATTATGATATCGGCGAGGCGGCTGTTCTAGCTCTTCAAGCAGGCAATACGATGCTAATCGTTGGTCATGAGCCCAAACAGCAGCAAGCGGTCATCCAAGCCTTAGTAGAAGCTGTAGAGCAAGGGACGCTGGAAGAGGAGCTTATTGATAGGAATGTGGCGCGGATATTGCGGTTGAAGCTCGGAAAGGCGAGTTTGGGCGAAGAATGACAGCTGTGGGTGAGGAAAGGCGTTTGAGTGGGGCAGCGCTTCGGAACAATGTGTTCTTTCAGCACACTTTTTAAACCTTGCTGCTAATAATTGAAATCTTTGGTAGCAGCAAGGTTTAAAGGTGGCCACTTCGTTTTCCAGAACTCATTGTTCCTTCGCTGTAGCCTTGTTTTTCGCCTTTCCATCGATGGTTGTGGGTCATTCTTCGAGGTGGCTCACCTTTCCTTCGTTGGGAATGGGGAGTTGTAGGTGTTTCGAAGATGGCTTTGTTAGTATGTTCAGCGCTTCGGAACAATGTGTTCTTTCAGCACACTTTTTAAACCTTGCTGCTTCTAAATGTAATCTTTGGTCCAGCAAGGTTTAAAGGTGGGCACTTCGTTTTCCATAACGCCCTAATCCTTCGCTGTAGCCTTGTTTTTCGCCTTTCCCCGATGGATGTTGGTCCTTCTTCGAGGTGGCTCCCCTTTCCTTCGTTGGATAAACAAACAACGCCTGCTTCGCATGTAAGCAGGCGTTGTTGTTTTGTTCTATCATCTGATTCACTTAAATTTGCCGCCACTGCCGCGTGAGCCGCCTCCGCCACGGAAGCTTCCGCCACTGCCACGTGAGCCTCCGCCACCGCCACGGAAGCTTCCACCGCTGCCGCGCGAGCCTCCACCGAATCCGCCGCTGCCACCAAATCCGCCACCACGTGAGCCTCCCCCACCATGACGATTTTGATTAGACATACGACGCATCATTTCAATTTGAGCTAGCTGCTTTAGTCGTTCCTGCTCTGCACGCTCTTTTGCAATCTTATCTGCAATCGCCTGCTCAGCCATTTGACTAAACTGTCGATAATATTGCTCGACATATTTGAATTGCTCATTTACGCCAAGTAAATTAATCGGGAAAGTCGAAAGCTGCTGCTCAATGGCGTTAATGCTATGTTCAGCACGTCTATATCCTTCTGACATGCCACCGTTTACTGATAGACGATGACGCTGAAGATTGTTGTGCACCTGTTGAAAATTAATTCTAGACTGAGAAGCACGCTGCTTCAGCTGCTCTACATTTACTTCAAGCTCACGATTTAACTGCTCTAGCTCTAAACAGTGTGCTTCAAGCTCATTTAACTTATTTTGTGCAGCTTGTAATAAGCCTTCTGCTTCTAAGTAGCGCTGTACTCCCTTTTCGTTGTACTGAGCAGCTTGCTTCACTTGCCCCTCTAATGCAGTAATCTGCTGTGGGAGCTGTTGATATTTGCGATCTGCCTCCTGCCAATGAGCTTCAGCAAATTGTCGCTTAACAAGCTCTAACACTTGCCCTGCCTTAGTCATTCGCTCTGACTTTAGCCTTAATAAATCCTTCTCTAATGCAGCGATATGCTCAATATTCGCATCTCGTGCAGCAATTGATCGTTTTACATCTGACAAAGCCGTGCTCAACCAATTTTCAATCCGATTCGCACTTTCTCTTGCGGTAGGCACATCGCCTATTTTTAATGAGCGTTCAATTGTAAGTAGTTGTCCATTCATTGAGTCAAACCATTGATATGGAGAGATCTCCTGCAATGTTAATGACTCGTTAGTAATTAATTGCTCCAGCTTTTTCTTTGTATCGTCAATATGCTGAGGAAGCTTATTAAGTCCTCCGAGCAGCTGTTCATAAGACAGTACATCATCTACCCAGCTTCTAATATTAACTTCTTCCTCGTTCAATCGTTTACTTGCTTCGATCGGATTAAATGCTAATGTCGCTTCAATATCCTTCAGTAGCTGTTCAATGTCCGTTTGACGTTGGAATAAAGCCTGCAGCGTCGTTTCTGCGTCGGTAGCGATGGCTTGCAGAGCTCTCTGACCTTTTACGAAGCTTTCCTTACATTGCTGCAGCAGCTTAATCGCAGCGGCTTCAATGCTTTTATATTTATCAATCGCAGCTTGTAACTCTGCAATCGTCTGTTCAATTCCTTGCAGCGTTCTGGCAAGCTCCTGTACTTCTCTTGAAGATTTTTGCAATTGAAATGCGCTCAATCCTTTCCATGCGCGAATCTTCTCAGGATAAAGTGACATCTGCTGCAGCAAATCATACAGGTCATCCTCAACATCGCCAATAATTTCCTTGGATTTACCCAATGAAAATTTCTTGATCTCATTCATATCTTGGTCTAGCTCTTGAAGCTTCTCAGATATTTTTTCATAATGATCTTCTACCTGAAGCAGCAATTTTTTTGTCTGTTTACGCTTATTGCGACGAGCAACAATAACGATTACTGCGGTTGCAATAATAAGCAAGACAATGATTACAAGGAATGGAAATATGGAGCTATCGTTAGTTGCGGCAGTTACCTCGCCTGCATTTATTGCATTTGAGCTAGCATTTTTCGTATAAACATCCATGTAATAGACTAATCCATCCATGACCTCTTCAATTGCACCGTAATAGTTCCCTGCTGCAGCCTGAGGATAAAAATTTTGCTCCAGGAATGATAGGACAGGATCATTTTTCCCAAAATCCTTTGCCGTAAATAACGATTGCTCGAGCCTAGAGTTCGCTAACAGCTCTAGCCAAACCTCTCCATCGGAGTCCGCGATAATCAGCAGTGCATCCTTTTGACCCAATGCCCAGTCAGAGAACAGATTGGTGCTGTAGCTAGATAAGCTTTGCGAACCAAGAGAGTCGATAATATTTACATGGAGCTTGATCTCTTGTTCACTAATAATTGCATTTAACTGGGATAACTCCTGCTGAGACAGTGCTCCAATCTCATCCTCAATATAAGTGCCATTAGGAGACAACGCCCCAGCAACAGGAGCTAGCAAGATGGTTAGCATGAACATTAGGAGAGAAACTACGGTAATTATGCTTTTTTTGTTCATTGGTTCAAGCCTCCATAAGAAAAAGCCGGGTTACACATAACCAGGCTTCTCCCCTTTGCGTCAGTATTTATTTGATCTTACTTATTGCCATTCAGCTCTGCTTTGAGAGCAGCTAGCTCATCATCAATCGCACTTTCCTTGCTTGATTTAAGCTGCTCTGCAAATTTTTGATCCAATGACTTTCCTTCATTAGCAAGCTCAAATGCTGCATCCGCTTCATCATGCATTTTTTGAATTTTTTCTTCCATTCGTGCAAAGGTTGCGCCAACATCATTTCGACCAACACCTTTTAGAGTGCTGTTAATTTTTTGTTGAGCATTAGCCGCTTCTGCCTGTGCAACTAAAGTGCTGCGCTGATCCTTCATTTCCGTTACGCGCTCTTTTAGTTCACGCAATTGATCACGTAGCTTGTCTGCAGTAGCTTTCGCATGATTGTAGCTATCTTGTAGCTTATCGCGTTTTTCCACTTGCTTCGCTTTGTCAGCCAAAGCTTCGCGAGCTAGCTCTTCATTACCCGCAGCAAGCGCTTGACGCGCTTGTGTATCACGCTTAGCCACTAGCTCCTCGGCTTCTTTCAGCTCACGCTCGAAGCGCTTCTCAACTGCCATTTGTGAAGTAACTGCACCCGTAACCTTCTCAACATCTTCATCAAGCTCACGTAACACTTGATCAATGATTTTGACTGGATCCTCTAATTTATCAACCGCTGCATTAACATTAGCTTTACCTATTCTAAACAAACGTTGAAAAATACTCATTCTCATACCTCCTCAAACTTTTCCATCATAGTTATTCATACGAAGGTGAAGAATTTTCGTTTCAAAAATTAATTACGTTGATGCTCAAGCAGTCCAAGTGCTAATGCTCCACATAATCCAGCATTGTCACCTAAGCCAGGTGCGATGATATATTGATCAATATTTTGAAGAATCATCTCATGCTGAACATAACCGTTTAAGTTCTCAACCACCTGTTTACGGATTTGTGGGAACAGCTGCTCCTGATGCATAACGCCGCCACCTAAAATAATACGTTGAGGAGACAATAATAGAATGGTCGATATCAGTGCTTGACCCAAATAATAAGCTTCAATCTCCCATGCCTCATGATCTGGTGTTAGCTCATGTCCCTTTACGCCATATCTTTTTTCAATTGCTGGACCTGCTGCTACACCCTCCAAGCAATCCTTGTGATACGGGCACGCACCTTCAAAGCTATCGTTGGGATGACGTCTAACAGGAATATGACCGCCTTCTGGATGCAGCAATCCATGCACCAAATTCCCTTCTACGTATACACCAACACCTACGCCTGTACCTACTGTATAATATACACAACTTTTTAAGCCTTTAGCACTGCCCCACATAGCTTCTGCCAATGCTGCTCCGTTTACATCTGTGTCAAATCCAATCGGTACATTAATTACTTCCTTAAGCTCTCCGAGAACGTCAACGTTTTTCCAGCCCGGTTTAGGTGTAGATGTAATGTAGCCATAAGTTGCACTGCTGCGATCAACATCAATCGGACCAAATGTGCCTACACCAAGGGCATCGATTTGCTCTTCTGCAAAAAAGCTATATATTTTTTCGAATACGATTTCAGGCGATTCTGTAGGAAAGCTAATTTTTTTCTCAATATTCCCGTGTTCATCGCCAATCCCGCATATAATTTTCGTTCCGCCTGCTTCTATTCCACCAATTCTCAAAGATGAAACCTCCCACATTATATGTATTTTTACGTAAGCATCTTATCCTACATTAACATCATAGTGGAAGAAATAGTATCTGTACACTACCTTTTTGATGACATACTTACATACAAGTTATCTAATGACTCAACCACTTGACCTGAGGTATCTTCAATTTGCTTTAACTGCTCAATAGCGGCAGCTCGGTCATTGGATTCGATATAGCTTGCCACTGTACCGACCATTTTGTGTATATCACGATGCGGAGCATCAATTTTACGAAATGCTTCATTCTGATTAAACTTTCCTTGGGTAGAAACTTTACTGTACCATTTTCCTAGGCGACAAGCATCCGCATCCCCAGCCTTCTTTGCATCTAATGTATGATAACCTAAAATGCTGTTATATACCCACCAACGCCACAATAAATGATCGGTCTTCACGATACGTACCATATAATCGTCTGAAAGCTTTCCCATATAACGAAGTGTCTCATTGCGTAATTTATTTACCTTATAGCTAACATCGTAAATTTTTTGACCTGTTCCTGTAGCATTGCGTTTAATAATTGCAATATGCATTAATAAATCATTGGTACGACTAGCAATATCATCCGTTGCTGCAGTTTGCTCCTCAATGATGGCTGCAATATTGGAAGTTCTACTGCCCATATCAACCATTCCAGCGATAATGCCCTCAAGCTGGCTTACAGCAGTATGAGCTGTTTCGCCCTTCTCCAGCATATTGTACTCCATTGCTACCGTCATCCCATCAACCTGGTTCGCGGTAGCTTGAACGCTTTCAATCATGCCTTGAATTTGTCCGACTGAGCGGCTTGTCTGCTCAGACAATTTACGAACCTCATTAGCGACAACGGCAAATCCTCTACCCTCTTCTCCCGCACGCGCCGCTTCAATCGCAGCGTTTAGGGCAAGCAGACTCGTTTGATCGGCAATTTCATTAATAAAGGAGGCGACATCGGTCATTTGCGCAACTGATTCGTTAAGATTTGTAAACTTCTTTCTTAGCTCACGCATTTCCTCAACTAGCAAGCTAATTCCGTTAAGCGCTTCTTGGATCGTATGTTGGCCTTGTCGTGCAGAATCGACCATCTCATCACTGTTTTCAGCAACGGTGATTGCATGCTTCGCAATTTCTTGAATAGAAGCCGCTAGCTGCTCTGCTGCCGAGCTAATATTCGTTGCTGCATCCATTGAATAATCGACTGAATCCAGTAATTCTCCTACTTCATCAATTTCAATTAACGATTCAATAATTTCGGAGTTCGTTTCTACAAATTTAAATTCATGAGCCTCTTGATAGGCTTCAAGCGCGATCTGCGAATCTAGTGAAAGCAGCTTTTGTAAGCTTACCAATGCGGCACTCCCCTTGCTTCTGCCTAATTTCTGCATAATAACGGGTACAAGCACCTCATAAAAACGGACATATGACGCTACGAACCATTCGGAAGTCAATTGAATTCTAGCATGTACCTTACCAATCATTTTACGATTGTACACGTATTGTTCATTCGGCTCAAATTCACCTATAGAACGAACATATTTTTCATATGTTGCTAGAAATTTTTGCTCATAACTGTGCTGATCCATAATTGCTTTTGTTTCTGGCATTTGACAAATCATATCATAATGTCTTCTGGCAATATGTGATGCATATTCGTCTAATATTGATGAAAGTAAATGTACACGCTCGATATCTTCCTTATGCAACTGAATATAGAACATTTTTTTGTTAAGCTGTTCCTCTATATTTAACTGAATATTTTCAATAGCTTTTACCTTCGACGGTGATTGACCTTTAATAAAATGAAGCATGCGATTTTCCCCCTCTAGTATAATTACCCGCTACGCAAACCTCTTAACCGCTTTCAGTAATTACCATTTTTAGCGATATAATTAAAACATCGACTAGCGATATAGCATTAATAATAGCATGTACAAATACAAATGTGGCAGATTATTGAATAAATATGTTTTTTATCAAATAGCATTTACATTAACTTACCACAATTGGTAAAAAAATTAACTATGAATAATAAACAAACAATATGTAAATTTTTCCGTTTGTGAAAATAAAAAAGCAAGGTGACATAGGTCCATTGGTAGATAACACGACCGTACTTGTCACCTTGCATCCTATATGAGCGGAACAACACTTGTTATTTATCAGTAAATCCACCAGTACCTCTAGTGGTAGGCACACCAGCACCATCTGCTCCGCCTGATGGTACTGTTCCAGTTTCATCACTTGATGGTACTGTTCTAGCTGCATCACCTGATGGCGTTGTTCCTTCTGCACCACCTCTAAAGCCACCGACGCCGCGACCACCGAAGCCACCGCCAGGACCAAAGCCACTCTTACTTGTGGTCAAGCCCGTCTCGTCAACATAGCTAATGATCTCTTTAGTAGTAAAGCTAACTAGCTCCGTACCAAGCTGTGACGGCGTCATCTGTCCTAATCCCAGTCCTTCGATTAGCTCTGATTGTCCACCACTTAATAAGCTGTAGCTGTCACCAACTTCGATCTCTGGTGAACTAATTACGACAGTCTGGTAACTTTTAAGGGGACTGAAGGCGACAAGCACATCATCATCACTATTTGTAAGTTGCACTAATGTACCCGCTGATTGAGTAGCTGGATAGTACATCAGTATGGAAGCCTGTGTCGATTGCTCAGCAGAAGGCGCCATCGCCATACCGCTGCTGCCTGCAGCAACAAGTGTACCACCTGTCATAGCGAACGTACCATCATAATCTAGTGCACCGTTGCCGTTACCCTCTGGGCCGTTAACAACAACTACACCTCCGCTCATCTCGATATTACCGTTGGAATCAAGTCCGTCTCCATTCGCATTGACATTCAATTGGCCTCCAGTTATAACGAGCTTGGAATTTTCACTTGCACCAAAGCTAGCTCCTCCGCGCCCCGTAAATCCCGATTGATCGTTACCACCAGCCACATTCACACCATCATCAGAAGCGTTCAGCTCGATGGTTCCACCATGAACATAGATTTCATTGCTCTCCAATCCTTCATAAGAGGTCCTTATTGTAATAACACCATCATGTATACTCAAAGCTTCATCAGCATGAATACCATCATCACCAGCACTGATGACAAATGAGCCTCCGTAAATCTCTACATTATTGTCACTATGCAGCCCATCATCGTACGAGTTCAGCTCAAAGCTTCCGTTATTAATGAGCAGTAAGCCCGCAGATTTTATTGCCTTTGCACTATTACCATCGATAGCTGAAGCCTCTGCGCCACCACCACTATTAATCGTTAAGCTGCCATCAGCAATTGTGATGTCACCGATTGAGTCCATTCCATCTGCACCAGCTTCAATGTTAAACTGACCACCCTCGATATAGATGGAACCAAGCTTTTCCTCGTTATCATTCGTTGATTTTAGAGCATCTCCATCAGTTATAAGAGTATAGCTGCCTTGCTTAACCGCTAATAAGTCTCTACCGATTATGCCATCGTCCACCGATTGAATTTCATATTGTCCATCGACCAGCAATAAATTATCTTTACCAACAATTGCATTATTATAGTTTGCATCGATCATTAGCTTGCCTTGTCCATTTATCGTTAAATCCGACTTACTGTATAATGTTCCTGTTGGTTCATCTGCACCATCAGCTAGCTGATATGTTTCTCCATCAGATAATGTATTACTAGTACCTTCCGCTAATGTAATAATTGCTTTACCTGCATCCTCGATATAGATGGCAGCGCCATCCTCATTGTGTATCGATGCATTGTTTAACACCAGCTTTACTTCACCTTCACCTTCCAGCTTAACATGTACTCCGCCATCAATTAATTGACCACTTAGCACATATGTACCCGGCAAGGCGATCGTCACATCAGAGCCTTCAATAAATACTCCGCGCTTAGCGCTTGTAGTGACTTTGCTATCGTTAAATTCAATTTTCTCGGCATTACTTGCATCCCAAGAACTATCAAGATCACTTGTAGTATACTGCACAGGGCTTTGTGCGATCTCGCCGTTGCTAGTCTGCAACTGTTTTGTTGTCACGTCAGTTGTGCTAGTTTTCTCAGTTAACTGGCTGCAGCCACTAGTTATTAGCATAATTGTCAGAAGCGATGCCCCTAGCCATTGATACATCCCTGTTTTCATCTTCACCACTCCTCAACCTTTACTTTCGTTGAGTATACGAGCAGTAAATTAAATCCAGCTTAAATTATTCTGAGAAAATAATAAAAGCTGTTCATAGAACAGCTTCATCGGTTAAATATTATGCTCTTGTAAATATTTCAGCGCCTGCTTCATTTTATCATTGTATGCCTCGTCTTCGGCTGTATTATAGAAAGTAACTTTGGCAGAGCCTTTTCCACGCGCCAATCCATAGCGATGGAGCTGAGCAGCTAGTCGACGTACTGTACCTACACTGCCATCTACAATTCCAACATGTTCTGGTAAGATGTCGCGCAGGATCGGTCTAAAAAACGGATAATGTGTACAACCAAGTACTACCATCCCATATTGCTCTAAAGGATACGGTGCAAGCTTATCTAGAAAATATTCTTTGACTTCCTCGTCATGAAATTTCATTCCCTCACAGAATGGCACTAGCTTTTCCATAGGCAAGGAATCAACGATTCGATTATCATCTACTCTGGACACTAAGGCATAATATTTGGGCATAGATAGCGTTAATGGAGTTGCAAATACTAATACTCTCCGACCAGTAGTGGCATTCATTTCAACTGCTGGCTTAACAGCAGGCTCCATCCCGATAATAGGAATGGAGGGATACATCTCTCTAAGCATTTCAACAGCGATGCTCGTCGCTGTATTACAAGCAAGGACAAGCGCATCGATATCATGCTTCATCATCTCACTTATCGTCGCAACAACGAACTCCTGTACTTCCTGCTTACTCTTTGTACCGTATGGGACATGCAATGTATCCGCCACATAATAATAATTCTCTGTCGGTATTCTGCGAATCGCTTCACTTAAAACGGTCAATCCGCCCATACCCGAATCAAAGATGCCTATTGTCATCGTAATCTTACCCTCTTACTCATTAGTCGTATATTGCTTTGTATAATGTAATAATATATTCAGCTTCTATGTTATTGTCTCAATTCTGGCACAATATGAATATCATCCGAGCCTAACAAGCCATTCACCAAATTACGAACAGCTAGTAATGCCATTTCCTCACGTGTTGCTTCGGTCGCAGAAGCAATATGAGGCGTCATCACAACCTGCTCCAGCTTCAAGAAAGGATGATCCTGTGGAAGCGGCTCCTCGAGAAACACATCCAGCCCTGCACCAGCAATTACTCTATTTTGCAGAGCAGCAATTAGTGCCTCCTCGTCGATCGTTGCACCACGGGACGCATTAATAAATATAGCATGTTGCTGCATCAGTGAAAACTGCTTCGCACCAATTAGTCCTTTCGTAGCAGGTGTCAACGGAGTGAGCAGTACAACAAAATCAGAAGTAGCAAGCAGCTCCTCCAGCTGTTGATAGGTCACGCCCAGCCTTTGCTCAACCTCTGTCTTACGAGTGCGCGTATAATATGAAACCTCCATATCAAAGCCATATCTTGCTCGTTTAGCTACAGCCTCACCAATGCGTCCCATGCCGATAATACCCAGCTTGCGATGATGCACATCAAGACCAAAAAGCTTTCTTCCTTCATTGCCTCGCCAATTTCCATTACGTATATATCGATCAAGCTCTGCAATCCGACGCGAGCAGCTTAGCATTAACCCAATGACTAAATCTGCTACACTGTCATCAAGAACATATGGAGTATGTGTTCCAATAATATTGCGTGCCTTCATAGCTTCAAGATCATAGTGATTATAGCCCACACTCATGGAGCTAATCACTTTCAGTTTAGGTGCAGACTCCAGCAGCTGTTCATTCACCTTCATCGATCCACTTGTCAAATAGCCTTCCACATTTGACAAATAACCACGGAGAGCGGCTTCATTTCTTGTTTCATCAGGTCTCCAAGTGAGAATCTCGCAATGCTCCTCTAAATAACGTTGCGCTTTATTAGGCAACCGTCGATCTACAAATACAAGTGGCTTCATCCGACTGCTCCCTTCGTAATCTATCACTTAATTAATAATAGCTCTTACTCTAGCAGAATACAATGAAAAGAGCTTTTTCGCCGCCTCCCAACAGCAAAAAAGCTCTTTTCACCAGTATCTATTTTCAGCGAATAGATTGATAAACGATCATAGAATCGTTTATCATAAGGATATATAGATTTATACCTCCTTTTCTATTTGATCTATTCCCTTCTCCCAGCTTTAGATTAACAAAAATTAGCTATTCATTCTGTAACTGAGATTACAAAAAAATAAATTTGAAGCGAGGAATTAGATTGAGCACAATAGATATGAGCAAGTTAAGAGCGTCAATTCCCTTTTTTAGAGATATTGATCAAGCGTTACTTGATCAGCTAGTTCCATATATACGTGAGGAATCCTATAAAAAAGGAGCTATTATTTTCCACGAGGGCGATGAGGGAAATCAATTATTTTTTATTCGTACAGGTATGGTTAGTATTTATACCTCCAATAAGGCGAAGCGAATCACTCTTGCTTATTTGACAAAGGGAGAGTATTTTGGAGAAATGGCTTTAATGCAGCCAGGACTAACTCGTTCGGCTACTGCTGAAACATTAACGGCTGTTAAGGCGTATACGTTGCATCGGGCTGACTTTCAGCGTCTTGTTGAGAAGGATCGCACCGTTCCGTTTTTATTACTTAATTACACAATGGAGCGCCTACGCAAAGCGAATATGCAAATTTATGATCTTACTTTCCTCAATGTTCAGCATCGCATTATTCGTCGCCTGCTTGATCTTGGTAAGGAAGTAGGTACACAGCGTGAAGATGGAACCTTCCTTATTCCAATGAAAATTACCCATCAGCAGCTCGCTGATTCAGTTGGTGCTGCGCGCGAAACAGTTTCAAAAATTATTATCGATTTGCAAGAGAAGGGGCTTATTGATCTGAATAATAAGCGATTAGCATTACTTAAGCCTGACGAGCTTAATCATTTGTTAAATAGTTAAACTCAAGCATTATTTTAAGGAGTAACCAATGGCACTTATAATGAACGAAAAAATAAAAGCATCTGAGGTACAGCTGCTTGATCTTGATGGCAATTCACTTGGCGAAATGGCTACGAAGGAGGCACTTAAGCTGGCGAAGGAACAGGGGGCTGATCTTGTCTGCACGAATATTATGCAAAGCCCGCCGCTATGTCAGCTTGTTGCTCGTGGCAAAGCAAAGTCTGTACTTAAACAAGGCGATCAAGCTCCGAAAAAAAGTAAGGAAATACGCCTTACTCCAAATATTGAGCAGCATGATTATGATACGAAGCTAAACCAATGCGAAAAGCTATTGGCTAGTGGTCATCCGGTTGATCTTGTTATTAAACTAAGCGGTAAGCAAGGCGAACTCGCAAAAAAGCTACTGCAGCAAATCATTGATGACCTGAAAGCAATAGGCAAGCCTACTACAGGCATTCAATTAAGCGGCAAGCAAGCAGCAGTCACGTTACAGCCATTAATAAAATAAATAAAAGGAAGTAGGCACTATAGCTCGACTATAATGCTTACTTCCTTTTCATTTGCTTAAATGGAGTGCTAGCTTCAGCAGCCTCCATAATCATAATAGCTTCTACTTGTCATCGATGTTCCGTACATTGGAATTCGACAGCAGCATATTCAATTCCTTCATAAACATATCGATGTCTTTGAATTGACGATATACAGAAGCGAAGCGTACATATGCGACCTCATCGACTGGATAGAGCTGGTTCATGACGATAGCTCCGATCTCGCTGCTATCCACCTCTGCTAAAGCCGTTGTACGCAATTCCTTCTCAACCTCGGAAACGATGACCTCTAAACGCTCCACAGGAACAGGTCGCTTCTCGCAAGCGCGAATAAGACCACGAAGAATTTTGTCTCGACTAAATTCTTCCCTGCTTCCATCCTTCTTAATGACGATTAGCGGGGTTTCCTCGATCATCTCAAACGTAGTAAAGCGTCTACTGCAGCTTTCACATTCACGACGACGACGAATCGATTTATTTTCATTAGCTGGACGTGAATCGAGCACCTTAGTTCCAGCATAATCACAGTAAGGACATTTCAAAATTCTAACCCTCCTTCAACCTCGTATATGATATAGGTTGAAACCTAATTTAAAAATTCCCACACAATTCCTGTATTAATATGTCGAATACCGCACATAATACATTTACCAACCGCAAGGAGGTGAAAAACAATGTCACAAAGCAATAGCAGCAGCAACCAATTGCTTGTCCCTCAAGCAACAGCAGCTCTTGATCGTATGAAATTTGAAGTAGCACAAGAGCTTGGTATTGCGATTCCTCAAGATGGCTACTATGGTAACGTTACTACCAAAGAAACTGGTTACATTGGTGGTTACATTACTCGCCGTCTAGTACAAATCGCTGAGCAATCTTTAGCTGGTACACGTTAATGCATAGCTTTAATACAGAATAAGCAATGGGGCTGTTCTTCCTGTAAGGACAGTCCCGTTGTATTTATTATAAACGTGCAGCAAGCACACAGTCCAGCCAAAGTTATTGGAAGCAGTTTCCTTAGGTAGCTATGTTAGCTCAGGATACAATTCCTTATACTTGTTATAATAATAAATGACTTTCTGAACATAATTTCTTGTTTCGCCAAACGGAATTTGTTCTGCCGTATCATACTGACCATCCCAAGTATGATCTTTAAGCCATTTGGATACATTACCTGGCCCAGCGTTATATGCTGCGATTGAAGGAATCATATCACCTTCATATCGTTCTAGCAAATGCGCCAAATACCATGTGCCCAGCTCTATGTTAAGCTCGGGGTTAAGCTTTAACTCTTCATCAGATATACTTTTCTTAGATATCCGTTCTACAATCCACTCCGCAGTTGTCGGCATTAGCTGCATTAAACCAACCGCACCCTTCGGGGATTCACTGCTTGTCCTAAAATTCGACTCGACACGGATTACCGCAACGATAAGATGCGGATCAACATCGTATTTATGTGATTTATCTACAATAACCTTCTGATATTTAATCGGGTACAGCTGCTTACTAATCCAAGTAGACTGGATAAATAAAAAACCAATAATGACAACAATCGTAAACAAAAGCAGTCGTCTTCGAAAAACCTTTTTCCTTCTCATTCTTTTCGCAGCCTCTGTACCAGTTCTATCACTTGCTGCTCAGTATGCTGGAGTGTTGAGCTGTTGTCAATGACCCAATCCGCCAGCTTTTTCTTTTCCTCAATATCCATTTGCAGCTTCACTCTTGCCGTCGCCTCAGCTTCACTTAAGCCATTGCGCTTCATTAGCCGCTCAATTTGTACAGTAGCAGGTACATATACAACTGCAATGCCCTCATACAGATGAGTTTGCTTTGTTTCATACAATAATGGAATGTCAGCGACAATTAATGCATCGGGCTGCTGCTGCTTGTACAATTGAATTTGTTGTTGCATCTTTGCGCGAATCGCAGGATGAGTAATTCCTTCCAACTGCTTACGCTTGTCCGCATTAGAGAAAACAACCGCACCTAATGCTTGTCGATTCAAGCTACCGTCCTCGTGCAGCATCTGCTGGCCAAATTGACTTACAATTTGTAGTAGAGCTGGCTGTCCAGGCTCTACTACTTCACGGGCAACCTGATCCGCATCAACAAGCAATGCGCCATATTTCACCAATAAAGCGCTGACTGTACTTTTTCCGCTCGCAATTCCGCCTGTCAATCCGATCAGCATTGCATTCACCTCTCAAAAAAATTTAATCAATCCAAGTATTATTAATAATAGTCCAGGCAAACCACTTGCATATTTTATGATAGGCAAATGGGATAGCTTACGTCCTAGAAATGTCCCACCAATTAGAAAAATCGCACTGCATAGCGTAATAACAATCGGTGTATAAATTGTATGCAGCCCTAGCAACGCCGCCGCAATTCCTGCTCCAAAAGCATCCAGCGACAAGGCAATACCAAGCATAAATGCTTCTGATGAGGAAATTGTACCTGAAGCATCAAAATCTGCTGTTTGCGGCTTACGTAATATTTGTATGACGATACCGAGACGTTTGAGCTCAAGCGTAAAGACGTTAGGCATTCCTTCAACAGCTTCTTGCTCGCGATCCTCATAATACGCTGATACATTCACATTGTCTTCTGTGGAAGTGTCTGTCGGTTTCTCCCTCTGTTCCTGCAAGCCACGAAAATACTGATAGAACGCCCATATTCCAATGACAATGAGAATAACTGCGCCAACCCGGCTTGCAGCAGTAACCGATATATGCGTGGACAGCCAGCTACCAGCCTGCATCGATAGGCCAATCACTAGGCCAGAACAAATCGCAATAATAAATATAGATAGCACTGGTATTTTTATTTTACGCAATCCATAAGTAATTCCAACACCGAAGCTATCAAGGCTAACAGCTATAGCTAAAGCTGCTACAGAAGCAAAATGAGCCAATAACATATTTCTTCTCCTTCCGCACCTCAACGATCCGCTGTAGACGAATGCCTACAAGCGTAACGTATCATATGCAGTGTGAAGAAGAAGCGTGAATTCTAGGTACTAGTCAACCTATTTCATTTTCTGACATTTCGGGCAAATATGCGTGCCTCTGCCGCCAACGACAAACTTCGTTAGCAATGTGCCGCAGCTTGCACATGGTTGATTTTCACGACCGTAGGCAAGCAGCTGCTGCTGAAACATCCCCATTTCCCCTTGTCCATTGACATAAGACTTAATCGATGAGCCGCCAGCTTCAACTGCTGACGTCAATGTCTCAACTATTGCCTTATGCAGCTTGTTCCACTCACTTTTACTTAGTGATGACGGACTTCGTTCTGGATGAATGCGAGCAGCAAATAACGCTTCATCCACATATATATTCCCAAGTCCTACAATCAATTCTTGATTAAGCAATAGCGGCTTAATTTTACTTTGGCGGTGCTGCAGCTTTTCGCGCAGCACCTTAGCTGTAAATTGCTCAGAAAGCGGCTCAACGCCAAGCTTTCTTAACGGAAGCTCGTTTAAGTCCTCGCCTTCACTAAACAAATGCATTGTGCCAAATTGACGTACATCCTTATAGCGCAGCTGTGTACCATCGGTAAAGGTAAACACGACATGCGTATGCTTTTCTAATTCCTCATGCTGCTCATAGACGCCATAGCGACCTTCCATTCGCAAATGAGAAACGAGCACTAAGCCGTCTAGCAAAATTCGAATGAATTTACCTCGACGAGTAACATCTATAATGGTATGTCCAACTAGCGCATCACAAAATTGGTCGATGTCTGCTGGACGCTGAATAATTCTCGGAAGATAAACTTGAACGCGCTCAATTTGTTTCCCCTGAACTAGCTCTCTAAGCGTTCTTGTGACCGTTTCTACCTCTGGTAATTCTGGCAATGCTGTTCACCTCTACCCACTTACTAGCTACATTTACTTTGCTTCATACCAAGTGTCGCCATAGCTTACATCTGCAACAAGCGGTACATCAAGCTTGATCGCCTCAGCCATAACCTGCGGCACTAATTCCTTCATTAGCTCTAATTCATCCTGTGGAACCTCAAAAACCAATTCGTCATGCACCTGCAGCAGCATACGACTTCTAAGCTTGCGTTGCTTCAGCTCATCATTCATACGCACCATTGCTAGCTTAATAATATCTGCTGCCGAGCCTTGAATCGGCGTATTCATCGCAATACGCTCTGCAAAGGAACGAATATTAAAGTTCGACGAATGGATATCTGGCACATAACGACGACGATCAAGCAGCGTAACGATATAGCCGTTTTCCTTCGCTTCCTTAATGATATTATCCATATACGCGCGCACACCACTGAACACGTTAAAATACTGCTCAATAAATTTAGATGCCTCTTTACGTGTAATGCCTAGGTTTTGCGACAAACCAAAATCACTAATTCCGTACACGATTCCAAAGTTTACAGCCTTCGCAGAACGACGCATATTTGCGTCAACCTGCTCCGCACTAACCCCAAACACATCCATCGCTGTTTTCGTATGAATGTCATGATTGTGAATAAACGCTTCCTTCAATCGTTCATCACCCGAAATATGGGCAAGCACGCGCAGCTCAATCTGCGAATAGTCAGCAGATAGTATTGTCCAGCCAGGCTCAGAAGGAATGAACGCCTTACGAATTTTACGGCCTTCCTCAAGTCGAATCGGAATATTTTGTAGGTTTGGAAACTGAGAGCTTAAGCGCCCTGTTGCGGCGATCGTTTGACGGTAATAGGTATGGATATGTCCAGTCTCTTCACGAACCTCTTTTAATAAGCCTTCGATATATGTCGATTGCAGCTTAGACAGCTGTCGATAATTAAGTATATGTGGCACGATCGGATGGTACGGGGCTAACTCCTCCAGCACCTCAGCATCAGTAGAGTATCCGGTTTTCGTCTTTTTCTTCGCTGGCAAGCCAAGCTTCTCAAACAAAACCTCACCTAGCTGCTTCGGCGAGCTAATCTTAAACTCTGTTCCAGCAAGCTCATAAATTTCTGACGTAATCGTAGTTAACGCCTGCTCGATCTCAACGCCTTGACGCTCAAGCTCTGCACGCTCCACTTTAATGCCCTGCTGCTCCATCGCAGCAAGAATACGGGAGAGTGGCCCCTCAAGATCATAATATAAGGAATCCATAGAGGTTTCCTTTAATTGCTCGTTGAGCTTCGGCACAAGCTGCTTCACGATACTCGCTTTCACTGCCAAATGCTTAAATAGCTTGTCCTGCTCAGGAAGCTTCAGCTTAGCCCCTTTACCATAAACCTCATCATCAGCTGGCAATCCAAATAATTGATTGCGCTCAGCAATCGTATGCAGCAGCTGATTACCGTCCGTCGGATCTAATAAATAGCTAGCTAGCTGAACATCAAAATGCGCACCGCCAAGCTTAATACCATGCCAATGCAGCACAAGCTCAGCTTTATGAAGATCATAGCCGTACTTCAGGATATTTTCATCAGCAAGCCATAGCTTAAGTGGAGCGTATGCTTCCTCCGCTAATGACTCATGCGACAATACATAGACATCCTCACCAACCGCCAGTGCAATTCCTTCTAGTGAAGCGTGGTGCGGGTTTTCACCTATACATTCAATATATAGTCCATGAGTTGCTTGCTCTTCTGACAATGCACTCATTAGCTTGTCCACTAAGGAATGATCCTCATGAAGCTGATGGATAGTAATCGCATCCAGCGCCTGTTGCGCCTCCTCTTCACTTGAACCACTTGCAGATCCAACATCAAGACGTTCTAATAGCGATTTAAACTCCAGCTTCGCCAACTGCTCTGCCAGCTTAGCTGAATCGTAGCCATTGTATGTAATTTGCTCCTCCGTTAGCTCAATTGGCACCTCGCGGAAAATGGTAGCAAGCTGCTTGCTCATAAGTGCAGATTGTTGATGATTCGTAAGATTTTCCTTCAGCTTACCTTTTTGCGCATCCAAATTAGCAAGCACTTCTTCTACAGTCGGGAATTGATGCAGCAGCTTAAGTGCTGTCTTCTCACCAACTCCAGGCACGCCAGGGATATTATCTGATGTATCGCCCATTAGTCCCTTAAGATCAATGATTTGCTCTGGCTTCAAGCCGTATTTCTCATCGATTGTCGCTGGTGAATAAAGCTCCACCTCACTAACGCCTTTACGGGTAACCGCAATCGTTACATTAGAGGAAGCAAGCTGCAGCATATCCTTATCACCCGAGATAACAAGTGCTTCGATGCCTTGTTGATCTGCTTTCGCAGTAAGTGTTCCGATTATATCATCAGCCTCGTAGCCAGCGATCTCATACTGTGCAATACCGAAAGCTGCAATTAATTCCTTAAGCAGTGGAAATTGCTGAGAAAGCTCTGGTGGAGTCTTCTGACGACCCGCTTTATATTCATCAAATTGCTCGTGTCTGAAATTTGTTTTCCCAGCATCAAATGCAACCAATATATGTGTCGGCTTATGTTCTTCAAGCAGCTTCAGCAGCATTGTTGTAAAACCATAAATCGCGTTTGTCTGCATGCCTGAAGAATTCGTAAGAGGCGGCATAGCGAAAAACGCACGATATGTAATACTATTTCCATCAATTAACATCCATTTTTTCATTGGAAGCTGCACCTCATTCTATTAACTAATTCCTTCCTAAACATCTCACTATACTATGATACCACAAAATGGACCTTCCCTAATCATGTAGGGGAAAGTCCTGTATTAAAAGTTATTAGAAAATTTTCATTCTAAGCTAACGCTCAAACCTCAGAGCAGTTTGTAGCAAAGGTGAATGCTTATAAATTATTATGTGCACACCAAAAAAGAGAAGGTGTCCGCAGAACACCTTCTCTACATCACTTAGCCTCTTTCGTTCGCCCCTGTTAATTTACGAACAAAGCTTAATTTTGGTACGAACGTATAAACAACAATCGCTACGACAGTACTAATAATTGCGCCTGTCACAACATCAGCTGGATAATGAACACCGACCCAGATGCGCGAAACTCCGACTAAGATTGCAAGCACTAGCCATAAAACTCCCCAACCCTTTTTAAACATCCACAGCGTCACACAAACTGCAAAGAAAATGATCGTGTGGTCACTTGGAAAGGAATTACCTACTTCCTTCTCAATCAATTTATTTACATCAGCTAAATCTACAAACGGCTGATAGTTAAAGTGTAATTGTCCTACTAGCTTCCCAATCAATTCCGCAAATACGACCGAAATAAGTGCACATAGAACGGTTACTCTATTTATTTTGTTGCGAGTAAATAATAATAGAATAAGCCATAACGCTATAAAATATATTGTATACTCGGCTATAAACACGAAAATAGGATTTAAAGCTGTAAGCTCTTTCCCCAAATCATTAATCATTCTAAACAAATCAATATTTACTTCTGTAATAGACATAAGATTACTCCTTTGTTGATGTACTAAAGTAGTGATGATACATATTCTCAGTATATTTAATTATATTGAATAGCTCCATCTCCTCTGGCTATTGCAGCTTGATGAGATGACCAAATTGTCGAAGCCATTCATCACTAGCTATAAATAAATCCAAGTCACTATCCAAATAAGTTATATCATAGTCCTGAAATTCATCTTTGGCAATATTGATATTGGTACGAGAGCCTTCAAATGCAACGAAACGAGTACGTTCATGATCTCTTATGTATATACCTTTTCTGAATTTTTCAAGCTTATTCTCGATTTCACAACAAATCTCATCTATATTTAAAGGTATAGAAATATCTAATTAATAAGGAGATTACTATGAAATTAGGTAGAATAATTATTATTACTGGTTCTCCTGGAACTGGAAAAAGTACCGCTGCATCAATGATTGCCAAACAATCGAATTTAGCTAAGTCAGTCCATATGCATACGGATGATTTCTATCAATATATTCAAAATGGAGTGATCCCTCCATATTTACCTGAAGCACAAGAACAAAATTCTATCGTCATAGAAGCTTTTTTGGAAGCGGCCAAACGTTTCGCACGTGGTGGTTATGAAGTTATTATTGATGGAATTGTTGGACCTTGGTTTTTAAAGCCTTGGCAGAAAGCAGTGGAGGAGCAGTACGAGGTACATTATATGATCTTGAGAGCAAAGAAAGAAGAAACATTGTTGCGTGCGATTAATCGTGAGAAGCTAGACGAACAAACGAATATATCGCTAGTGGAAACGATGTGGGATCAATTCAATCATTTGGAACGTTATGAAGCTCATATTGTTGATACTAGTAATCATACGATTGAGCAAACAGTTGCTGCGATACAGTCTGGAATTGAACAGAAATGCTATCTACTGTCCCTTGATTAAGGTCTGCACAGTAGCTATAGTACCAAATATTAAACGCTCATTCCTGCTTACAAGTCGCTTGTTCGCTAAATAACTCGCCAAAAAGCAAAGCCCCAGCATTCGCTCAAATCATATGACGATTCGTCATGTTTGAACGCCTGCAGGGGCATTTTCTAATTTGCTTTTATGAAATTTTTAACCCCAGCTCAAAAGTATCTTGCCTATCACGCATTCAAGTCTGGTCGTTTACCCGTTACAAGATAGACAACGCTCTCGCCAATATTCGTTGCGTGATCACCAATTCGTTCGATATAACGACCAACGAAGCTTAGTAATTGTGCTTGTGCAATATTGCGCGGATTCTCCATCATAAGCAGCAACAGCTCGCGTGTAATTTGCGAGTATAGGGCGTCCACCTGATCATCGTCCTTCGCCATTTTGTAGGCAAGATCAACATTCTCGTTCACGTAGGCTTGAATCGCCTCGTAGGTCATATTGCGGATGATTTCCCCCATACGTGGTATATCGATAATCGGCTTAATAAGCGCCTCACCTTGCAGTCTAATTACCGCCTTGGCAATGTCGAGAGCTAGATCGCCCATTCGCTCCAAATCATTAGCAATACGGAAGGCGGCAATGATTCGACGTAAGTCTTTGGCAACGGGCTGCTGGGTTGCAATCAGCTTCAAGCCAAGCTCCATAATTTTATCTTCCATCTCATTGACATGGATATCTTCAGCAACTACCTTTTTCGCGCGCTCTTCATCGTTATTTTTTAACGATTGAATGGCTTCCTCAACTGCATTTTCAACAAGCTCTCCCATTTGTACAAGCCATTGATTCAGCTGCTCCAAGCCTTGATCAAAATCTTTACGAACCGTCATCATTTCGCTATCCCTCCTAAATGTAATAAGCGGCTTAACCGAATCGTCCGCTTATATAGTCCTCTGTTCGCTTGTCGCTTGGATTAGAAAACAGCTTTTCCGTGTCATCGTATTCAACAACTTCACCATTTAAGAAAAATACAGTCTGATTGGAGACACGAGCAGCCTGATGCATATTGTGCGTAACCATGACAATCGTATATTTATCGCGAAGATCCTGAACAAGCTCTTCAATTTTTAATGTCGAAATCGGATCAAGTGCAGAGGTCGCCTCATCCATTAGCAGAATATCTGGATTTACTGCAAGTGCGCGCGCAATGCAAAGACGCTGCTGCTGCCCACCAGAAATAGATAAAGCCGACCGCTTAAGATGATCCTTTACCTCGTTCCATAATGCCGCTGACTTGAGACTGCTTTCTACGATTTCATCAAGCTTCTGCTTATTACTTATCCCATGCAGTCGTGGCCCGTAGGCAATATTATCGTAAATTGATTTCGGGAATGGATTGGGCTGCTGAAACACCATCCCTACCTTTTTACGCAATGTTTCAACATCAACCTCATGCGAATAAATATCGGTATCACTAATGAGCAGCTGACCCTCAATTCGCGTACCTGCAATCATATCATTCATACGATTCAACGTGCGAAGCAGCGTCGACTTCCCACAGCCTGACGGTCCAATAAAGGCGGTCACTGCTTTTTCTGGTATTGTTAGGTTCACATTTTTCAATGCGTGAAATTGTGTATAGTAAAGATTCAAATTCTTCGCTTCTATTAAAGTAGACATGACTATTCCCTCCAAATTCGATGTTCGGTCTATTACAGATTTTTTTGGTATCTGTTACGAATCATGACTGCCGAGATGTTAAGCAAAATTAAGATAGCTAGTAGAATAATGATTGCACTCGCACCAAGATCCTTAAAGGCAACCGACGGTCTAGAAATCCAGTTGTAAATTTGAATCGGCATCGCTGTAAATGCGTCCGTTAAGCTCTGTGGTAAAAACGCAACATACGTCGATGCACCGACGATAATCAGAGGTGCTGTCTCACCAATTGCCCGAGATACTGCTAAAATGACACCCGTTAAAATACCAGGCATGGCGGAAGGCAGCACAGAACGCGAAACCGTCTGCCATTTGGTAGCTCCCAGCGCAAATGACGCATCACGACGCGAACGTGGCACTGCGCGAATCGCTTCCTGGGCTGCAACGATAATGACAGGCAATACTAATAACGTCATCGTTAATGCTCCAGAGATTAAGCTTTTTTGCAGTCCAAGCATTCGTACGAATAAAGCTAGACCTAAAATACCGTAAACAATCGAAGGAACGCCTGCCAATGTACTAATATTTAATTGGATAAGCGAGGTTAAACTGTTTTTCGGTGCGTATTCCTCTAAATAAATTGCTGCCCCAACCCCTAAAATAAAAGAAAGCGGGATAAGGATTAGCATAATATACAGTGAGCCGATTAAACCTGACTTCATCCCTGCATCCTCAGCTTTACGAGATGGGAAACTCGTAAAGAGATCAGGTGATAAATTCGACCAGCCGTCAATTACAATATCGATAATTAGTACCGTTAAAGCGATAATCCCAAATGATGTAGCTAGCAAGAAAACGATGTGCAGCCATTGATCCTTAAGCCTGCGGTTAGAAATCTGTCTGCGGTTGGCATCCTGAAAAAGATTCATCCTTAGTACTCCTCTCTAAAGCGTCTGGAAATATATTGTGCCAGTAAATTTAACAGGAATGTAAACACAAACAGCGTCATTCCAACAGCAAAGATCGAGCCGTATTCCACGCTTCCATGGGCAATATCTCCGAGACTAACCTGCACAATGTACGCAGTCATCGTTTGAATACTGTCTAGCGGATTAAGCGTTAGTGTTGGTGTTGAGCCCGCTGCTAGCGTAACAATCATTGTCTCACCAAGTGCACGTGAGAAGGCAAGCACGGCTGATGATACAATACCTGAAAACGCCGCAGGCACGACGATCTTCAGAGCCACCTCAAAACGTGTTGCTCCTAGTGCAAATGCTCCATCTCTCAATGAACGAGGTACTGCTCGCATCGCATCCTCACTAAGTGAGCAAATCATTGGGATAATCATAATCCCTACGGCAATACCTGCACTCAATGCGTTATATACCCCAGCACTTGGGAAAATAAATTGAATAACAGGAGTAATAATACTAATCGCAAAATAACCGTAAACAATCGTTGGAACGCCAGCAAGCACTTCAAGAATTGGCTTAACTACGCGGCGCACTTTATCCGGCGCATATTCTGATAAGTAAATTGCACTTGCAAGTCCTATTGGCAGCGCCACTCCTATTGCAATTGAAGTAATAAGTAGCGTACCTGTTAATAACGGCAATATGCCAAACTGCTTCGGTTCTATTAATGCTGACCACTTCGTGCCAAATAAAAAATCAAAAACGGGTATCGATTGGAAAAATGTAATCGTTTCAGATAGTAATGTAATAACGATGCCGACTGTCGTGAAGATGGAAACAATCGCACATAAAAATAGTAGTATAGGCATGACTTTATTTAATATGCTGACACGACTATTTTTAAATGGATTGTTTGGCTTAGTCGGCTTACTGCTCATTGCTTGGGCGGTGTCTAGCTTACTGGGCATCCTTTTTGCCTCCCCTGTCGTTTACAATTCTTTAACATAATAGGAGAAAAAAAAGTGATGCCTCAAGACACCACATTTTTCTCTTTTACTTTCAGCATGCTATTACTTTAGAGCATCAATTTTAGCTAGTTGCTCGTCATATATCTCTTGAGGCATGCCTACATAACCAACCTCGCCAGCCAATTCGCCTGCATTTTCAATATAGAACTTAACAAATTCTGCAACCTCAGGACGGGCCATTTCTGCATTGTTCACATAGAAGAATAGCTCACGGGAAAGCGGTGAATAAGAACCATCTTTAATGGTGTCATAGGTTGGTTCGACAGGACCATTACCGCCATCAATTGGCACGACCTTCAGCAAATCTTTATTTTCCTCGTAATAAGCATAGCCAAAGTATCCAATACCGTTGGCAGTGCCTGATACTCCAGTTACTAGCGTATTGTCATCCTCTGAGAAGGTCACCCCATCTGTTTTCATACTAACATCAGCAAGTGCTACCTCAGCAAAGTAATCATACGTGCCTGAATCAGCACCAGGGCTGAATATTACAATTGGCTCAGTTGGCCATTCGGGACGAATATCAGACCAGTTTGTTGCTCCGCCTTCAACAGAGAAGATTTTAGTTAACTCTTCAACAGTTAAATGATCAATGAAATCATTTTGCTGGCTTACAACAACCGATAGACCGTCGTATGCTACCGAAATTTGTGTATATTCAATGCCTGCCGCTTTTGCAGCCTCTGCTTCAGAATCCTTGATGTGGCGAGAGGCATTAGCAATTGGGATTTCACCAGCGGTAAATTGCTTCATTCCGCCACCAGTTCCAGAAACTCCTACAGGGACGCGAACGTCTTTATGAACCTTGTTAAATTCTTCTGCTACCGCTTCGGTAATTGGGAAAACTGTTGAAGAACCGTCAATTTTCACTTCACCGCTTAGCTTCACGTCTGACTGAGTTGTATCAGTTGCATTGTTTGTTGGTGTTCCAGTAGCAGCATTATTTGTGTTTGCTGCATTACTGTTTGCTTCGTTACTTCCTGAATTCCCACATGCTGCTGTAAAAACTAGCATTGCTGCCATTGCGAAAGTTGCGATCCCCTTAACTGTTTTGTTTTTCAACATAACCACTCCTCAGTTTTAGTTTCCCTATTTGTCTATCAATTCTTTGCCTTACAGGTTCTATAGTATTCTTTGTTTGTTAATCTCGTATTTTTACAATGTAAACACTATGTAAAATAATTTTTAGATTTTAAACCGACTGTTTACATTACTGCTGCAGCTTCAACAGCTTGTTTAGCTCAAGCATCGTCATCTGTGCCTGCTCGCTCGCAAGTGACGCTTGAATATCGATTTGCTTAAGCTCTTGCTTGCTTTGCGCCACCATATTAAATAGCTCTTGAAATATTTTCTCAGCGTTAACAATCATCGCATCGCTTTGCTTGCCGAGGAGAGCACCTTGCTGGGAATGCTGCTTCGTAGTATCAATTCCATTGACCATCTGCTGTATTGCCTCATTAATTTGTACGGCGTAGATCTTACTCTCATTGGCAAGATTCATCATTTCGGTTGCTACTACGCTAAATGAACGTCCATAGCTGCCGGCACGAGCCGCTTCAATTGTCGCATTGATCGCTAATAGATTGGTTTGCTCGCTAATCGCTTGCACAAGCCCACTAACTTTTTGGATCATCGTCGCACTTTGCTGAAGCTGCTCCATTAGCTCCTGCTGCCCCTTGGCATTGTTGCTAATAGAAGACATCGCTTCGGTCAGTCGACTAAGCATGTTTTTCCCTGCCAAGGTCATATCAACCATTGCTGCAAATTTAGTCTCACTTGCCTGCACGGTCTTGTGTACCTTTTCTACCTCTCCCACGATCGTGGTAATGCTTTGCTGTGAGGAATCAATTAAAGTGCGCTGCTGCTGCTTTAGCTTGTGCTGTAATGCTGTCGACAGCTGTAGCAGGCTGGACATCGTAAGCACACCCTTCACTACTGCACCATCACAGACAATGACACAATCATACAGATGTGAACCGGTGCGACTAAGCGCCTGCTGAACGATGTGCTGAACATCTGCTTTTAGATCAACGGTCAGCGGATTAGCATCAACTAATCTTGTTACTGATCGATGGCTGAATAGGTCTCGCATTAGTGGGACACTCAGCTTTACAAATAACGCATTGCGCATTAACAGTCCGATCGGACGACGCAGATCATCAATAACGACGGCACATTCATGCTCTGGCTGCTGTGTGAATAGCTCCAAAGCTTGCTCGCAGCTGATGTTTGCAGTCATCAGCGGAACCTCTGTAATGGCTTGGCGCAGCAAGTCACGGTCCGTGTATGTAGTATAGGCATCTTGAACTGACCTTGATGTAGCGTTAGCTGTTGTGGAAGATACAGTTGAGCTCGCTTCATTAGTGACTGTTAGGCTGCCTAGTGACCTCCCTTCCTTGGTTACTGCCACTGCACCTACTGTCGTCTTATCCCCGCTTCTTCCAGCTACGGCATTTTTGCGTTCGCGTTTGGCTTCCATCTCTATCGTCGCGCTCATTGTTATCACTCCTATCGCATAACTAATGAGCTAACTATAGAAAAGAATGATTAGCTAATATGCCAAACTTTGTAAAGCCCATATTAAATTTTTAAAAAAATAAAATTTGATTATGGCTGAGCGAGCTATATAATGATTAAGAAGTGATGTATTTCGTAGGAAAACTGTTCATTAGTAGAAAAAGTGCGACATCATTAGGTTGGGAGGCGTTGTAATGGAGGCATATCATGAAATAGTACCCTATGATAATCCTTTGCTTAGCATTCGGATTTTCCAGGCGCAGCGTGAGCCTTTTACACGCACAGATTGGCATTACCATAAACAGTTAGAGCTTCTGCTAATCATAAATGGGCAGCTTGATTTACATATGGAGCACGATATGCTATCACTTACTGCTGGCAAGGTAGCTGTGCTTGGCACATATGAGCTGCACCGAGATCAATGCACATCGCATCTGGATTACATCGTTGTACAGTTTGACCTAGAACATTTTCTAGATCAAAACTCGATTTCGTATATGCGTTATTTTTCTGAGACGCATGAACCATTAAGCCGAGTGAATTATATTTTTGCCGAGCAGCCACAGATTCAGCTGGAAGTAGCTAGCCGTATACGCAACATATTGCAGGAAGCGAGCAAAAAGGAAGCCGGCTATGAAATGGCTGTTAGCATTCTCATTAAGCAGATTTTGCTGCTGCTGCTTCGTAATGACAGCCGGAAAGTGTTATCTGAGCAGGACCCCTTTGATAAATTGAGATTAAAGCCCGTGCTAGATTATGTGGAACAGCATCTTACCGACCGTATTTCGGTTGACGAAGTGTGTCAAATCGCCAATATGAGCTATTATTACTTTGTAAAATTTTTTAAGAAGTCCATCGGGTTATCCTTTACGGAATATGTGAACTATCGGAAGGTAAAGCGAGCAGAGCGTCTGCTGCTTACAAAGGATTTGAGCATTACAGAGGTTGGGGAAAAAATCGGAATGCCAAATATGGCACATTTTTATAAAATGTTTAAGAAATATAATGATTGCTCACCTAAGCAATATCAAAAGAAGATGCTGCAATGGAAAGCACAAGAGCAATAAAGCTGCTCGACATTCATGCTTAACACAAAAAAGCTCGCAAGTCCTATTTACTAGGGCTTACGAGCTTTTTCGGCATAACAAGCTTATAGCCAACACCACGAATGGATTCAATACGAACGGACTGCTGCTCCAGCTCAAGCTTTTTACGAAGTGAGCTAACATGGACGTCAACTGTCCGTTGTCCACCAATATAATCAAATCCCCATACGACATTCATTAAATCATCACGGCTAATGACCATTCCTGGACGCTGTACAAGGTATAGCAATACTTCAAATTCCTTCGGGCGCAATGAAATCGGCTGCCCTTTCACATTTACTTCATATTTTTCTGGATAAATTGAAAGCTCGCCAGCCTGAATCACCTTCTCATTGGAAAGGTTAGGCTTAGGGACTTCATTTTGCGTTCTGCGCAAAACCGCAGAAACACGAGCAAGCAACTCAGCAACACCGAATGGCTTCGTAATATAATCGTCAGCACCGTGCTTCAAGCCCTGCACGACCTCTTCCTCCGCATTACGAGCGGTCAAGATAATGACTGGTGTACGCACACCATTCTGATGCAGGCGGTTCAGTATTTCAAACCCATTCATGCCTGGCAGCATAATATCGAGAATAATAAGATCAAATTTATGCTGCAGAGCAGTTTGCAAGCCTTCAGTGCCGTGCTCGACAACGGTTGTGTCATAACCCTCTTGAGTCAAATTATATGACAATAACCTAGAAAGTGTAGGCTCGTCCTCAATGACCAATATTTTATTTGACATTATGAAACCTCCATACGATCAAGACATCTAATCTCTTAAGTTAGTGTAACATTATTATGAATTAAGTGTAAATCAATGTATTGTTGGGAATTCAAGTGTGAACGTCGTTCCTTTGCCAACTTCACTTTGCACAGCAATCACGCCCTTGTGCATCTCAACTAAATGCTTAACGATCGACAAGCCAAGCCCTGTACCACCTGAACCTCTGGAGCGTGCCTTGTCCACTCGATAGAAGCGCTCAAATATACGCGGTACATCCTTCTCTGGAATGCCGATACCCGTGTCAGCAATTTCAATCCTTACTTGCTCTTGCTCGGTTAATGAAATGCTTACATCCACCGAACCACCTTCAGGCGTGTACGCAATTGCATTACTTAATAAATTTACAAAAATTTGCCGCAAACGATCCTCGTCACCCTCCATATACAGCTCCTGAGGTGATTGTAAATTAACGTTAATATGCTTGCGCTTAGCACTTACCTCTAAAATAGCAATGGTGTCGCTCATAAAGCTTGAAATATCAACTGGTGATAGAATAAGTGGAACTCGTCGGGATTCAATTTTCGATAGCTCTAGTATATCGCCAATTAAACGATTGAGACGCTCACTTTCATCATAAATGATTTGCAGAAATGAATTGGCTGTCTCCTCATCCTTCACCGCACCGCCAAGCAATGTTTCCGCAAAGCCTTTTACAGCAGCAATTGGTGTTTTTAGCTCATGTGAGACATTGGCAACAAACTCACTACGCATTCGCTCTAGTCGACGAATGGCCGATACGTCTTGCAGCACTAGCAATATGCCGCTAAAATCGGTGCCATGACTTTGATAAATTGGCACAAGATTCAGCTCTAGCAGCCGCTCTTCTGGATAATAGAAGGTGATTTCCTCATGAATATGCTTACGCGTATCAAAGCCCTCCATAATTAGCTGAGACAGCTCATACTGCTGCTTAATTTCACGATAGTGCTTGCCGATTAATTTCGAAGCGCTAATCCCTAATATTTGCTCAGCACGATCATTCATGATGAGAATAGAACCGCTACTATCCATCATGACGACGCCGTTAATCATATTACTTAATACGCTTTGCAGATGATTTTCGTTTTCGCGAATGCGTGCCATTTGAATTTGCAAGCTGTCCGCCATCGCATTAATCGCGTTGCCTAGCTCACCGATTTCATCATTTTTCTTCACTTCGACGCGCGCTCGATAATCCATGTTTCTTATCTTTTTAGCGACCTGTGTAATTTTTTCAAGCGGCTTAGTAAGCCCTAAGGCGATGCGATAGCTAATTAACGCTGCAATGACAAACAAGATCAGTAAGCCAACCACAAGCACAACCGTTAAGCTGCTAATCGATTGATCTACCTCTTCTAAGCTAATCGCCAGCCTCAATACATACGTCTCGCCACTTGCCTTATTCGTAACTGGAATCGCTACATAGAGCATATTTTCATGCTGCGTATCGCTTGAGCGAGTTGATTTACCTATGCCATACTGAAGCGCATCGCTCACTTCCTCACGATGGCTATGATTGTCCATTTCTGAAGCATTATGATTAGAATCCGCTAGTACTTTACCGTCTGCTTTCATTAACGTCATCCGCGCATCGGTCAGCTTATGCAGCTCGATCGCCCGCTCCGTATAGTAGCTGATCAGTGTTTCATCATCACCAGCGATCCAGTCCATCTGTGCAGCAATCAGCTTCATCTCACGCTCAAGCGTATCCTCTAGCACATTGATATGGTTTTCTTCAAATGTTTTTAGCATAAGCAAACCTGAGGCAATAACAGACAGAGCAACCATCGTTATGATGATGATCGTCAATCTGGCGCGAAAGCTTAACAAATTGGGTCCCTCCTAAAAACGATACATAATGCAAATTATCTTCATACTACTCCTGTATGACCACTTTGACTAGCAGTTGAATTATTAATTTTTTGTAAAGATACTGTCTCTAGTTGTTTACAGCAATTACCGCTATAATAGCATAAGAACGACATTCGCACGACATTTATCAAAGAAAATGAGGTGCTGCCGTGAATAATAGTCATTATTTCAAATCGATTATTCAAATGCAATATGTTCGACGTTGGCAGGAATTTTCACCGCGTTATATTGACAATGCAGCGAGCCATAGCTTTCGTTGTGGAGCAATTGCTGTACTAATTAGCATCGTTGAGCGAAGACTGCTGAATAAGGAGCTTCCTGCTGCTGAGCTCATCGGTAAAGCGCTGCTGCATGATCTCAATGAAACGGTCACAGGCTCGATCAAATATGTAACGAAGAAGGAAAAAACCGTTGCCCGACATATTCAGCGACTAGAGTACGAGGTGAATCAGCAGCTGGTTAGCAAGCTGTCCAAGTCCTTGCAGCCATCATTTACCCAATATATCGTTAATGCTGAGGATGACAGCTATAGTGGCGGCTTAGTTCGTGAAATTGACTCCTTTGATGCGATGCTGTTTTGTAAGCGTGAAAGTGAGCTGCAGCAAGAAAGCTACTTTTCTGCTCGTTATGCTGAGCTGCGTACTGCACTTGCTAGCAGTCAATATGACTCCATTCGCTGGCTGCTGCACGCGCTTGAGCAGGATCAGGGCGTGGCACAGTTTTTACAATATATATTGAATCTTGATCTGATCGAGCGGTGGGGCGGCAGCTTTAATTTGATTCCCGATAACGATGCCACACATAGCTTTAGAGTAGCGGCGATTGCATTATTTCATGCGCATTTGGAAACTGAAAAATACAAGTGTGCTGACATTAATCTGTATAGTCTATTGGGTAAAGCAATTATGCATGATGTGGTGGAGGGGGTTAGCGGGGATGTTGCATCACCAATTAAACATTCCTCTGCTGAAATTAAACAAGCGTTCGCACAGTTTGAAGCACAGGTCGCTCGCGAGATGGTTCATGAGCTGCCAAGCTTTATGGTCGAGGATATGATGGACTTTTTGGTCTATGCCAAGGACGATAGCTATGAGGGTGAGCTTGTTGATATTGCCGATAAAATCGACGCCTTAATTAAAAGCAATCTAGAAATTCGCAACAATCCGCACTATGCGTCCAAATACGAGCAGCAACTTATGCAAATTCAGCATCGGTACGAAAATCCTTCCGTTATTTTCTTCCTTGCTTATATTTTGCATGACTTAACGTTCGATCATATTATGCGTTGAGATAGGTTTCTCTATGTAAAAAGTAATAGCCAAGCAACAGATACTGAGCTTAACGTGAGTATCTGTTGCTTGGCTAATGTTATGTTCACAATGGATCCTACCAATGTTATGGTGCATGCTTGACGCTCACTATTGTAGGAACAGCTGCCTTTGATAGGCTTTAGCGCTCACGACTGTTTTTTAAGTCTCTCGCATATTGTGCAATTGTGGCATATAGATCCTTCCACTGTCGATTGCCAGTATGCGGGCGCTCTGATGCAGCTGCGTTAGGTTCCGAGCCATTGGTGGAAGATCCCTCTCCTATGGGCATTTCAGACCTGGCGGCGGAAGGTCCTGCTCCAGTAGCGGTCTCCTCGCTAGCTGCAAGCTCAGCGTTGCCTAGCTCAAGCCCCTGCACCTGTGAAGCTTGGCTTAAGCCGCTTGCACTCGCTCCATCCTCGCTGCGCAATGCTCCAGCTTGATCTTCAGCAAGCATCACGTTAGTCTGCTGTTCATCGTCCGGCTCGCTAACCCTTACATTAGTAGCTAATAGCTTATCGTACTTTTTCAGGTCCATGTATCACTCACTCCTTCAACCAGCTATTGCGCAAGGTGAATAGATCTCGCAGCTCATCAGTGCTAAGCTCAGTAATCCATTGATCGGATTGCTGTACGATTTGATCGTTAAGCATTTGCTTGCCATCAATCATTGCATCAATTTTTTCTTCAAGCGTTCCGATCGTAATAAATTTATGCACCTGTACCTGTCTCGTTTGCCCAATCCGAAACGCACGGTCCGTTGCTTGATTTTCTACAGCTGGATTCCACCAACGATCAAAATGAATGACATGGTTGGCAGCAGTTAAGTTTAGACCAGTTCCGCCAGCCTTTAAGCTGAGCACGAATGCCACCTGAGGAACCGATTCATCCTGAAAGGTTTCAATCATCGCATCACGCTTCTGCTTAGTTATGGCGCCATGCAAATACGGAATGTCTAGCTCGTAGCGCTGTGACAATAGCTGTTGAATTTGTGTACCCATTTCAATATATTGTGTAAAGATGAGACAGCGCTCCCCTTGCTCGGCTATATGATCAACAATTTCTAGCAGTCGCTCCAGCTTACTAGAACGAGTAATCGCCCAATGCTTTTTCGATTGCTGGCCTAAAAATAATGCAGGGTGATCACATAGCTGCTTAAGCTTCGTTAATGAACCGAGTATTAGTCCGCGTCGCTGCATAGGAGTTTCTTTATCTAGCTTCTCCAATAGCTCGCTGACAACTCCTTCGTATAGAGAAACCTGCTCAGCGGTTAACGGAATAAAGCTCTTGCTTTCCTGCTTCTCCGGCAGCGATAATGAGATGCTCGGATCCCGCTTCACCCTTCTTAGCATAAATGGCTTAACCCAGCGCTGCAATGCTTCAATTTTAGAATTATCCTTTTCACGCTCAATCGGTAAGATCATCGAGCGACGGAATTGATAGAGGCTGCCCAAATAACCAGGATTAATAAAATCGTAGATGGACCAGAGCTCTGTCAGACGGTTTTCCATCGGCGTACCAGTTAGTGCAATGCGATGCTTCGCAGTCAGCTTTCGTATCGCGCTTGCCTGCTTAGTATAGGCATTTTTAATATTTTGCGCTTCATCAAGACATAGCGAGTCCCAACTTACCTCTCCAAGCTCCTCAGCATCAATTTGCGCTAAGGCGTAGGAGGTGATTACTAGATCAGCGCCTTCGATGCTCTTGCGAAACTGCTCTCCCTTGGCGCGCTTAGAGCCATAGTGCAGCACGACCTGCAAATGCGGCGCAAACCGTTGCAGCTCTCGCTCCCAGTTGCCGATGACCGACGTTGGACAGATAAGTAGCGAAGGACTTACCGCAGGGTCTATCGTGTTTTCCTTCACATCGGCCAAATACGCCATATATTGAATCGTTTTCCCTAAGCCCATATCATCAGCAAGTACAGCGCCTAAGCCAAAGCGGCGTAAAAACAGTAACCAAGAAGTACCCTGCTGCTGGTACGGACGAAGCTCACCTAAAAATAGCTCAGGTGGTGTAATCAGCGGGATTTCACTTATGTTTTGCAGCTGGATCAGCCACTTCGCTAAATACTCATTAAATTCTAGCTCCGTTTCCAGCTCTTCATCCAGCTCATCCTCGAGCCAATCTCCGTGCTCGCCACGCAAATGCATTTGCAGCACATCGCTAAACGTTAAGCCCTTCTTACGATGCACATGCTTCAGCCATTTTTTTACGCGTGCGATGTCTTCTGCTGAAAGATATACCCATTGATCACCAAGCTTAACTAGACCACGATTGCTTGCCGCAAGCTCCAGAAACTGCTGCTCGCTAATTTCACTTTCTCCAAGGGCAAATCGCCAATCAAACTGCACAATTTGATTCAGTCCAAACATCGGCTCCGCAGGCGAGCCTAATGAGCCGCGAACCTTCCCTTTTATTTTCAGTCGGCGATTTTTAACATTTTCCCACCAAGAAGGGAGTATAACTTTGCAGCCGGCAGCGAGTAATTGCTGGCTAACATATTCTAAAAATTGCCACGCTTCGCCTTCAGTCATCGATTGCTGTAATATCCCTTGCTCGTTAACCTGCAGCTCTTGCTCCATCACTTGCTTATATCGCTGCTGCTCACGCAATAGCTTATCTGGCAAGCTTTCGATCCATGACGTTGGTACGGTAAGCCTGCTTCCATCACTTGCTTCCATTATCCATCTATTGTGATCATGGCCCTGCTCTTCAACTAAAAGCAAATACCATTGCTCATGTAAACTGCTATATATTGAGGTGCGAAGCATCCAGCTTGCTCCCTTGCGCGCAGGCTCATGCAAGGATACTGCCAGCTTATAAGGTAACACATCCTCCTTATAGCCAATCGCCGTCAGCCATTCTTCCTCATCACTTACAGTCGTCATTACAGTGCTTTCACTGACTTCATAGAGCAGCTGCTGCCAGCTCTCTGCAATGGCATCGCCACTTTCCAGTAACTCATTGATCAGTAGACTAGGCCATAGCTTCATTCCGTCGAAGCCGTATTTGGTCGCTTGCTGCAGATTAGCCTCCCACTGCTCCATTGCATCAGACGCTAGCAGCAGACGCCAGCTTCCATGCTCTGCGCTCCATGCAGCTGCATCAGGCTCAAAATCACCCTGCTCCAAACAAGTTAACAGCATTTCAGCCATATTCCGCATTAGCAATAACCGTTCACTATATACGAGCTTAAGTAAATGCAAGGACGCTGGTGCGGTCAAAAACTCGAAGGCTTGCTTAGGCGTCAACGTTAAGATGGTCCGCCCATTTAATTTGCCCTCTTCAATCTCCGTACCGTACCATGAGCGAGCATCCCAGCCAAATAGTAGGCTTCGCAGTTGACCATATGACGTCTCCTTCCAACCGTCAACGCGCAGCACAACACTATAATTCAGTTGTTCATTTCGATTCCATATACCATCAATGGAGATACTCTGAACGCCATCGTTGTTCATCATTCCACTAGTTTTCCTTTCACAAGCTCCTCTTGAAACGCGCGAAGCCGACTATATTTGTCCTGCATTCGTTTATAGTAGCTGTGCCACACACGTCGCTCTCCTAATTGTTCATAGAGCGAATTTAGCTTTATCATATATTTAGCTGCCATACGATAGCCTTGACGATTGCGAGAATGAATTGCAAGCTCAATCGCTTGATGATACATCGGCAGCAGCACCTTAGGTGCCTTCTGCTCGATTTTTTGTATTTCCGTGCCTTTAAAATCCTCTGGCTTACGTCCCATATACATTTGTAAATCTGCCCATGCGGAATACTGCCCCTGTGTATAATAATGATCAGTTAACGCTTGATAGGAATGTGGCAGCAGAGCAAGCATGGCATCCAGCCATTGTCGTTGATGCGGCTGTAAGCTAATCGCTTTACGACATAATGCTAAAAAAGGCCCTACGGAACGAAGCTGTTGTCCGCCTCCATTAAATTGCTTCATTAGCCATGTCATCCAAAGCGATACTTTTTCCCAGCTTTCGCTTGCCATTCGACTTTCCACCATCGGATATACTAGACGCTGCACCTTATCAAATTGACACTGCTGAATATAAGACAGCGCCCGCTCATCATCATTAGCTTGAAATGCAAGCACAGCTAATGATCCGTTTATTAACTGCAGCATTTGAGGTCGATCCATCGTTGATCGTTTGCGTAGCAGCTCCTCTGCCACTTCGCCCTCAATCGACTGCTGACCAGCGATAACTGTCATCAAGCGATAAAGGATATGATCCCATTCCAGCATCGGCTTTTCGTATTGCTCAGCATGCACATAAGTAAAATGTATAAGCTCTTTCATCCAGCGCTGCTGAAATGGCTGCAATGACTCTTCTCCTAGCTGATCAAGCCACTCATAAAGCTGGGTATTCCACGGCTCGGCAATCCGCTTAAAGCTTATTTCATGATAATATCGACTAAAGCTGTCTGCCGCTTGCAGCGCACGTTCCCCTAGGTAGAACACAAACAATATCGAGGCACACCAATGCAGCCGCTGTACCTCGTACTCACTATGTCTGGCCAAGCTTTTTATATTCGTTAAGGTTTGCGACAATGGATGAAAGGAATGCTTGCACTTTTTCCAATCATCGCCAAATTGATTGCTTAATCTATAAAATAATTGTGATACATCTGTATGTTGATTGATGACAAACTCATTCTCTTCACGCTCGATCGTCACTGCCTTTACGACACCAAGCATTTGAAAATAGGCTTGCTCAGCAAGAACCTTACCATTTTCCAGCGTCTTGCAATATTGAAAAAACAATGCGCCAATATGCTCGCAAAACTGTGATTGTTGACAAGTACAACTACTATAACGAATATGCTCAGAATCAATTACAACTGCATGCAATTCTCCATCCTTCACTATTCCATTAATCATACCGCCAGCATATTCATTTACCTTCTGTACCGCTTCCGCTTGTACAAGCTGCCAAGCTCGCTTAACAGTTGAGATAAAGGCTCCGTTCTGGCAAAGCTGGACAAACGCAGCTAGCAATTGATTATAGATACGCATGCGTACTTTAGTCACCTCATTTTTATTGTCTCCATTCTAACTATTATATCAAAAAAAAGACAAAAGCGTACGAACAGATCAGCAGTTGCTAATTTGTCCTTACGCTTTTCATTGTAATAATTATGATAACGGTATTCGAACCTCGAAGGAAATCGTGTTTTCATCAAGTGCATTGAGGGATATTTCACCCTTATACTGCTTTACAATCGTTGAAATAATCGATAATCCAAGTCCTTGATGATCGCCGCTTTTCGTACTAAATCCACTTTTAAACAGTGGGCTGGCTACACGTTGCTTTGCATTCTCACAATAATTACTGATGGTTAACTGTAATGTATTGTTTTGCTCACGACCGTACAAGGAAATTTCCCGTAAGCCTTCCTCATACTTTAATACTTCATCAAAAGCATTATCGATTAAATTACCCAGTATTCGGTTAATATCAAGCGCTTGTCCTGCTAATGTTGTCAGCTTGACCGCTTTTACATCATGAGTAAAGTTAATATGATACGCCTCTGCTTGCGAAAGCTTGGAACGAATTAACGCAGCTATTGCAGGGTGACCGATGTTCATATAATCATTGATGACATGAATTTCACCAGCAATCTCCTCGGTAAATTTTTGTAGCTCATCATAATGCTTCAGTTTCGCAAGTGAGTGGATCGTCTGCACCTGATTAATAAAATCATGACGTTGTGAACGAATCGCTTGGAACAACGCATTAATTTCTTCTACATAGGTATCCTGTGCAACTCTTACCCCTTCTTCGCGCAAGTTTTTGAAATAATTCATGACGAAAATAACGGCTGGAACCATAATGGACATCAACAACATTGTAATTAGTGCTACTTTTACGACACTTTCTTTAAGACTTTGCAATATATGTTCATAATTTGACGTGATAACTAATACATAACCTTCCATTGGGAGACCATCTTCATCGACCATTGCGATATGCTCATTTGAAACAAAAACGGGGATAAACATTTTATACGTATAGGCATCGTCAATTCTTTCTGTACGGATAATACGCTCTCTACTGTTGAATGCTTTACGTACATCAGTTTCATCATGCGGGGATTTATAATTGTAGCTTCCATATAAGACTGGCCGCTGCACATTATGCTTGCGCTCGCTTCCATCCTCTTCAATGGTCACTTTATCATTTGGAAACGTAAGTGGATTAACGATACTGATCTCTAGCAACGTTTCGTTAGAACGTATCAAATCCTGAAATAATCGATCTAACCCTGTAGCCTCGTTGTACGTATTCACTGCTGTGTAATCCACATAAGGATCGATCATATAGTTACTCGTTCCGTCATAAAAATATCCCCATTTATAAATGTTGGTATAATCCGTCGAGGATACTTCGTAAGGACCAGACCAAAAATTCGCTAAGGAGGTTCCTAGCCACTCCTCATCAATTTCTTTACCTGCAAATAATTCATGAAAAATACGATGCCACGGATCCCAGGTTGCTGTACTTTTATTAATCTGTTTAGGATCTGAAGATTGATATAATACAATGTCATTGTCTTCAAGCTTTTTTAATAATGTAATATGTGCAATATTGAGTTCTTCTGCCAGATCCTCAAGCTGCTGTGGAGTTATGTTCTCAATATCTGGATCGAGCGCATATTTCGCTGCAATTGAGGCGGCTCGCAGCTCGCGACTGATCTGCTCCTCAAATAGCTCTAAGCCCACAACCTTCTGTTCTGCTGCATGTCTAATTTGCTCACCTAGTGAAATTAGCTGCTGTTCTAGCTCGTCCTGCAGTAAGTATCTCGTTATGTAGAAAAAAACAGCATTGTTAACAATAACTAGAATCACGATACTACTTATAGTAATTAACCATATATTTCTTCGCATTCTGACTCCTTTTAAGTCTAAACAAATAATGATGTCTTGCGATGCTTCACTACTATCCAACCAAATTGTATCACAATCCTTTTTAATCTACATCATATTTCGACACACATTCCCAACTTTTTCAATTGTTGCAGCTTTTTTAGCCACACATTATCCTATCACCGATTTGTTATCAGTTATCAAAACTATTGTAAATTCCATGTTATCTTCACACAATTTATTAGGAATTTTACGTAGATTGCTAGCTTAATATAGTGCTGTAGTCAGGTTTACTTTTTCTAGCATTTAGTGATAAATTAGATTTGTATATTATGGAATAATTTATTCATTTTTCAAGTTAATTTAAGTTTGGAAGGGGATGTAGAAAATGTCTACTATTCAACAAGTAACGACTTCAGTTGACTATAATTCTGCAGTGCTAAGCGTTCTAATGAATAATCTCACTTCAACTAATTTTTTTCCAATGGCTGGTTTATTGGTAAGCTCACTTACAGCAATACTTTGGCCAGATTCAAGCTCAGATGTATGGTCAGACATCGAGAATAATATTGAACAGCTTGTCGGTCAGCAACTAAGCGAGGAGGTATCCTCATCAGTTCAGCAGTATTTAAGTAACCTATATCCCCTTATTAACGATTATCTAGTGGCTGTGCAAGGTCCGATTAATAATGAGAAGGTCACTTTATATTTCAACGCATTGAATGCTCTGTGTGTTGAAGTGCTAAACACTCTTCAAGTGCTAGATTCGGATCTACTTCTCCTTCCTATCTTTGTTCAGGTAGCTAATCTGCAATTAGGTCTTCAACGTGACGGAATATTCCATGCCAAGTACTGGGGGTGGAGCGAAACTCAAATCTCTACTCTTATTCAAAATAATTCTGAAGCAATCCAACAATATACTGCATTTGTTCAAGGCACTTATAATCAAGCATATAGTCACATTGTCTCCACTACTCCAGGCAACAGTCATTACACCGAACCTTTTAATACAATTAATGCCTTTGTTAGAGGCATGACCTTAATTGTACTGGACTTTCAATCCTTATGGCAGTATTTTGATACGACCGTGTATCCAAGAGGTTCAAGCAGCATTTACTTAGATCGTGAAATTTATTCCGATGCACTCGGCACTGCAGATAACAGTGGACCAATTCAGCTTCCTTCCCCTCCAACGAAACCAATCGTAGCAATCCAAGTATGGGCATGGGACCGCATCGATGCCTGTCAGCTATATTATGAACCCAACGGAGGTCCAGATGGTGTAACTCAAACACCTCGAATGGGAGATCAGAACGGCGGAACAGTAAACATCATTTATTTACAGGATCCAACGGTTTTACCTTATAAATCGATAGTTTCGGTGACGACATTATCCGGTGACATCGTTAATGCAATTACCTTCACATATAGTGACGGCACAACTTCTGGCCAACTGGGAGGCAAATATCCTGGTGGAGAGCCGAGCACCTTCAGTTACCCTAATGAAATTTTGTCTAGCATCAAAATCATGGGAATCAGCGATTACTACGGAAGTGCGAATTGTATCGTTTATGGCTTTAAGTTCGATTCAGGACAATTAATATTTGACCCTAATGTATTACGTACACTATATGTTGCTGCTCCTAGTAAATTGAGCTCTACCGATCTAGCCTCTTATGTCGGAGCGAAGGACGTGGATCAATTAGCAGCTTCCATTCAGCAATGGTCAGAAAGTGAGCAATGGGATGACCTTCGACAAAAGCATTGGGACAATATATACGCACAGCTTCATTAAACGGCTGAAAAGAATCACCAAAATGCAAAGGGGAAATCCAAATGCGGATTTCCCCTTTGCATTTCTTGTAAGCTCGTTTATCTGTCATATACCTCGAGCTTATAGCCAAGCCCTCTTACCGTACGAATCTTAAAGCTATGTTCAAAGCGATCGAATCGTTTACGCAGTCGCTTAATATGGACATCGACGGTGCGCTCATCTCCACCATAATCCGCACCCCATATTAGTGTTATTAATTCATCTCTTGTGAACAGCCTGCTTGGATATTGAGCTAGCTGTGCCAATAATTCAAACTCCTTCAATGGAAGCAGTTGTACCGTTTCACCATCTGTCACCTCATGATTTTGCCGGTCAATAATAAGCGAATTTAATCTAATCTTATCACTAGATGCAATCGTGTATCGGCGAAATAATGCCCTTATACGAAACAAAAGCTCGGGCAGTTCAAAGGGTTTGGTAACATAATCATCTGTGCCACTTGTATATCCTTGCTCCTTAATCTCGATCTCCTGATGAGCCGAAAGTAAAATGATTGGAATATCATAGTTGCGTCTGATATGTCGGCAAACCTGTAAACCATCTGCTCCTGGCAAATTAACATCGAGAATCGCCAAATCTATTTGATGCTCCTGCATCAGCTGCATCGCCTGTACACCATGATGGGCTTCAATTACTCTAAAGCCTTCTCGCGTCATATAATGATTTACCAGCAATCGAATACGAGCATCATCATCGGCAATTAATAGCTGCTTCATAGCAAGCTCCACCTCCTCCAACTCTCTGAGCTGCTATTGTGGAAGATGATTTCTATTATTTTACATATATAACAATAATGATAATCACTATCATTTATTTTGTAAACCTCTAATTTTGCTGTAAATCCGGATATAGCATCGGCAAGAGTGCATCTATCGCTTCAATCGCCAGAATATTGCCTGTTGTACCAAATAACGCTTCCTCTAAATCATAGACTCGATTATTTTTCACAGCATTAAAATGCTTCCATATATCGTTATTTTTAAATTCTTCATCGAACATTTTAACTACTTCATCGGGCATACCATGTGCTGCTCGCAAAATAACATCAGGGTTGGACTGAAACAAATACTCAGTATTTGATGCTAAAAACTCTACACCTTCACCCTGCACAACATTAATTCCACCAGCAAGCTTGACAAGATCGCCAATATAGGAATGCTCTGTTGCTACGAGATAGCTACCAGGTATCCCCATCAATATCAGTACGGTTGGCTTATGATGCTCCGCTGTTTGCTGCTCGATCAGATCAACTTTATCTTGAAACTTTTTGATCAGCATATCTGCTTGTGGCTGACGGTTATAGCGCTCTCCTAGATCAAGAATCGCTTCATTCATCCTCTGTACACTCGTCAAATTAAGAAAAGTTGCTTCAATCCCTGCATCTTCAAAAACAGGCTTTAAGTCATATTCCAGCGTTGTTACAGATAGAACCTCCGTTGGTTTAAGCATTTTGACTAGCTCCATATCTGGACTCATCGGATTGCCGACCTTCGTTACTCCATCATATCGTTTAGGTAGCTCCTTTACACTGGACGGAATACCAACTAGATCTAGCTCTAACTCATCTAAAATTTGCGTAATAGCTACCGTTGTTGATACGATTCGATACGGATTCTCTTGAACGGTTACGCTTTGTCCTGAATCCTGCTGCTGCGAGCAACTGATAAGTAAAACAATAACTAGCAAGAAGATTGCTATTAATGATAATTTAGAGCCTCTCATCTCCACTCCTCCTTGCTAGTCTAATTACTATGCTTTAATAGTCGCATAATTATTGCTATAGCTTCCGCTCGAGTGGTTGACGCCGACGGCTCAAAGGAATTATTACCTTTACCGCTAACAAGCCCCGCTTGAACAGCTGCTGCGACCTCTTTTTGTGCCCATGACGGAATACTGCTACTGTCAGCAAAGCGAAGCGTTGCCTCACCATCTAATTTAAGCTTAGCAGCGCGTGATATAATCACCGCTATTTCAGCACGTGATATATTTCGATTACCACGGAAGGTGTTATCTCTATAGCCGCTCATTAGTTCAGCATTAACAACCGCATTCACATGGTCCGCTGCCCAAGAAGGTATGCTCTGCTGATCAGCAAAAGTAACCTTAGCTTCCCCTCCTGCTACCGAAAGTCGTAACGCGCGACTAAGCATAACAGCAAACTGGAATCGGTCTACATACGCATCTGGTCGGAATGTTCCATCGCTATGACCAGTAGCAATTCCCTGCTCAATTGCTGAGGTTATTGCTGCTCTCGCCCAATGCTTTTGAATATCGCTAAAGCTAGTGTTAACCTCCTCGGCTAGAGTAGACCCCTCACTCGTCTCCTGCTCTGACGTTTCTTGGTTGTCGTCATCTGTAGAGTTGTCAATATCGCTTTCGTTCAAGCCACTAGGAAAGCCGACTGTTCCACTTCTAGTCGGCACTGGTGCGTCCTCAGCTACTTTAACTATTGTTTCTGGGAGAAACTGAATGCGAATATCGTAGGAATGAACGTATTTAAAATCAATCGATTCAACAATCCAATGAATGCTTATCCACGCTGGATACGTATTTGTAATATCATCAAGCTGAAAAGTAACCACTCGCGAATTGTTATTACTATCTTCTTCACTAACGACTCCTTCTTGACCATTGATGGTGAAGCCCACGATTTCTTTGCTTTGCAATACCGTTAATGAGATGCTTTTCTGCTCACCTTGTACGATTAATAGCGCTGGATTAACTAAATACTGTGATGATATCGATGTTTTTTCTTGATCTGCATACAATACACGATAGTCGACATAATAATGACCATCACTAAGCTTGTTTACATCAATCGTCGAATTGGATTGCATACTTGCTGAGCTATTAGCGCTGGCACTCTCATTTGATGCCTCAGCAGCTCTTATCACTTGACCACCTATCAATGAAGCAATTAGCGCGACAATTACTAGAGCAAGTAACGTTTGTTTCTTATTGATTAGTTTTAAGCTTAATTCGCTCATTTCTACACTCCTTAACTATTTCAGATTACGTTTACGATAGACATTTAATATAATGAAGCCAATGACAAGCAGGAGGATAATAATCGAAACAATGATAAACCAACTGCTGTTGCTTGATTCCGTCTCCACTGAAGCAGATACGACACTCGCTGCCTCTTGATCTAGCACACCATCTAAGGCTGTAGACAGCTCTACCGTACCATCTGTTTCATCATTTACATCCGTTTCGTTATTTTCAGCTTCAACCTTCTCTTCACTACTTAGTTCACTCTTACCCCCGTTGTCTTCTGACACAGTGGCTGGCGTAGCTGTTTCTTCCTCTACGTTGTTCACAGTTTCAGTCTTCGTACCAACAGTCTCAGCATTGATTTCCACTTCGCTATTCCCTTCATGATCATCTGACGTAATGGCTGAGGTTACCTCTGAGGCTGTGGCAGGCTTAGCAGTCGCTGCTACCACTGGCTGTTGCGTAGCTGTCTCGGCTGCGTTGCTCGTAGAAGTTGGCTTCGCTGATGTTGATGAACCTCCAGTGCTAGCGCTTGTCGTTGGCTTTTGACTTTGCTTCGGAGCCTGCGATGGTTGAGGCGTTGTTGCTGCAGCCTCTTCAGTAATAGTAGACTTTCCAGGTGACGTTGGTTGAGGCGTAGCTGTTGCTGCAACTGCCGAGGTTGGCACTGGTGCAGCAGTCTCTTCAGGCTGGCTTATCAATTTTAACGAATTCGTATCATAAACAAAGCGTATGGTGTAATCATGGTCGTAATTAATTTCTGGTACGGTGACATGGATTTGCGAAAGCATATCTTTCTCTAAGCTATCTACTGAAAATTGCACTACTCTAGTATCCTTATCAGTATCATTGCTTATCTTTTTGACATCGACAAAGCTATTACCGCTCGGCACTTTAAAAACTGTAACCCATTTACTATGATTAATCGTCATTTGAACCGTGATGGCTCCTCCATTTACAATGACAGTAGCAGGCTTATTCCAATAGTCGTTTGCTATAGAAACAGATTCGTCATCAGGCTTCTTAATAATATAGTCAACCGTGTACGTCCCGTCAGTTAAAGTCGCTGCATATGTAGATTGACCACCAAACAAGAAGACAGCAATCATCGCAAACATCAGCATTATTCCAATACATTTATTCCTTTTCATTGGTATACTATTCCTCTCCTTTTCTTTATTCCAACCCCTTGATAACAAGAAAATGATAATCATTATCAATAAGTAGTTAAAAAAATATTGTCCTCACACCTCAACCACTATCGTAACCTGGAATTATGAACACAATATGAACAACAGATTACAAAATTAACATGTTATGCACAAAAAAAGCTTTCGCCAGCTGCAAAAATAGAATCGCATTTGACGAAAGCAGATTGAATTACGGATTATTTATTGTAGTCTAGCAAGCGAACAATAATCGCCAATGCCTCTGCGCGGGTTGCCGTTCCATTGCCGTCAAAAATATGATTGCCCTTTCCAGAAATTAGTCCGGCATTCACTGCTGCAGCCACTTCCTTCTGTGCCCAGCTTGGGATATCACCAGCATCTCGGAAGGTAAGTGGTGCTTGCTCCTCAACGTTTAGCTTAGCTGCACGAGCAACGATGACTGCAAGCTGAGCTCGAGTTAATTCACCATCTGCTCGGAAGCTGCCATCGGCAAAGCCTTGCAAAATTCCTGCAGCCACAATTCGTCCAACATGCTCACTGGCCCAGCTAGGAATACGATTTGCATCACTAAATACTGTCGCACCTTCACCTTCAAGCTTTAAGGCACGACTAAGCATAACTGCAAACTCACCACGAGTTACAATACCATTTGGCCGGAAGCTACCGTCTTCATATCCATTAACGATGCCTAAGCGTACAGCTCTTGTTATGCTTGATTCCGCCCAGTGATTATCAATATCTGTAAATTGGACATTTTTCGTGCCACTATTCGTTTGCTCGGTTGAAGCTGAATCCTCTTTTTCCTCTTCCTTGCTTCCTTCTTGCGCTTGATTCTCAGCTGCTTGCTGTTCGTTTTCGGTTAAGTTATCTCCATCTGGATGCGGTAGGTCGGGGGCATCTGGCACATGATCTGTACCTGGAACAGCTGGGTTGCTGCCAGCATATTGTGCTGCACTTTCATCAAATTTGAAATGTATATCGTATTCATGATGATAATTTACTTCTGCCCAATCGACCTTCACCCAACCATTTAAGGTAGCGGACAAATCATTAAGTGTAAAGCTAACAACTCGTTGATTTTTCGCGCTGTCTCGCTTCACAACAGACCCGCTGCTGCCATTAACCGTGAGCCCAGTTATCTCCTTGCTTCGCAGTACAGTAAACATCACTGTTTTCTTGCTGCCTTCGACTTTTACAAGCGCTTCGTTAACGATATAATCCTGAGCAACGGATGTCTGAGTTGTACCGTATTTTAATATACTGAACGGCATGAAATAGTAGCCATTCGCAGGATATACTGGATCATTCTCTCCAGTTGACGGGTTTGGCGTTGTTCCTGGTTGATCTTTTCCATTGCCTACTGTTTCATTAAATACCTTCAACGCTGCATTTAACGTAGCATAGGCTTCGTCAGTCGTAGACTGCTGAGATGGGATACGAGTTGCTTCCTCATTTGCGATCTCGATCGCTCGAGACAATGCATTAAGTGCAATTGTCGCATTTGAATTGCTTGTGCTGCTATTTGCTCCTTTATCGTACGCAGCCTGTGCTGAATCAATTAGCCCATAAAGCTGTCCGTTATTAACATTGTTGAAATTCAATCGAATGTCATAGGTTTGATTACTGTTTTGCGCACCATCTGCAGCAATTAGCTGTGCATTTAGCAGCTGACTTAAGTCATCCACTTGGAATGAAAACTGAGTAGTATCACTGTTATCCTCTGCACTTTCTTTACTAGCAGAAACATATTGATCCCCTGCTTTAATTTTTAGCTCAGTCAATTTACTACTATTGTTGATTTTCAGACTAACAGTTATGTTACCATCATCACTAGTTTTCACCATTGCAGGCGCAGTAATATATTGCTGGAATGAGGAGAAGGCATCATTGTCCGCTTCCGTTACACTGAAGCCTATGAGCTTCGTTTGAGCAGCTGCAAATTGATCGATCGCATTTTGCAATTCTGTTGTCACTGCAATAATCGTTGGTCGAGATGCAGATAGCTGATCCACTACTACCTGAGCATCGTCAATAGATTGCTGAAGTAGATTGATATAATGAGCTGAATGCTGACCTACTTCATTTCCTTCCTCTGCATCCTCTAATAACGCTTCTGCCTCATCGATTAATTGCTGTAACCCATCTAGATATGCTTTGTTAAAGCTAATATATACCGTTTTTCTTTCTTCTTCTGGCAGCTCTAGCGGATATTGAAGCTTCCATAAGCCTTGCCATAGATTTTCTCCGGCACTACTAGCTCTTACGAGAGTTTGATAAACTTTAATACTATCAGCCTGCTCGCCTTGGAGCTCAGCCGCAAATAACGGTGTATTGCTTATATCTATTTTTTTCACAGCAGGAGCGATTCCTGATGTACCTGATAACCAGCCTGAAGTGAATATTCCGTTAGAAGCACTAGCTTTTCTTACTGATTTATCTGTAAGCTCATTATTCGTGTCATAGAATGCAAAATTGGCAAATGCTTGGTAATAACCAGGTCCTTGCATTTGTAGCAACATCGCATGCTTGCTAATATCCGCTGCATATGGAGAGATTTCTGCATCGTCTTCTAATGAATCCAGAACAATGATTTCGATATCTTGTGCAATTAGTCGCTGTCTATCAAATAACTCCCAATCAGAAAACGCATTGAGGTTAGTATATAGCGTCGTTACTTGTGATTTTGTTGCAAATTCATCATCGACAACAAGCTGTGCTTCAGCAATCTTTTCTTTAAGATCGGTAATCGGCCCTTTGTATCCGACAGAAGATCCATAATAGGTTTGTGGTAGATATTCTCCATCTGTCACAGCATTAGATCTAATATCTGCTGGCTTACCTGCCTCGTTCTCGCCTGCATCCGCTTTCCCATCAATCCATGCTGTAGCAGTAGTAATCCAATTAATTAACGAGCTCTTATCGACAATAATTTTAGCATTTTTGAAATCATTTATCGCTTGCTTAGCTATTTTATAAGCTGCCTCTAAAATATCATGATTACCGATCGCTTCCTCTACCAAGCCTTCTGCAAGCTGTAGCTTGTTGAGTAGTTTATCTTTAGAGCCCTCAGGATAACTATTATGATAATTTCCTTCCACAGCCTCTTCATACAACTGATATCCTTCAGCAAGAAGCTCTGCAAACAGCTCAGCTGTTATATCCTTTTCACTGTTATTACCGTCATCATTATTTTCTGGTATCGTAATATCTGAAGTATTAATTAATAGCTGAGCATTATACCAGTGGTTATAGATGCTTGGTAATCCAAAAGAATTGTCAGTGTCGTTAATATGCATCAGCACATCTTGCTTTTTCCATACATCCTCAATAGCAAGCTGTACGATCACATTTTCTCCAGTTTCATCATCACGAACCGTAATCGGCTCATATCCTTCCATTCCAGTTACAATCGTTTCATTATTTTCAGTCGAGATAGCTGCTTTTGCAGCACCAGGTACGCGAGTTCCTAAATAAGCAAATGTTACATACGTGCTTTTTTTAACCTTATGCTCTAGCACTGCCTTTCCATTGGTAATAACTAGCTTAGCTCCCTCTTCAATCATAAAATCATGAGCCGCGGATTTAGAAGTTGTTTCATCCTTTAGATAGAGAAAGCTTACATCATACGTACCATCAGGAATGACAGTATTAGGTTCTACATATGCGGAAGCAAAACGTGGTATGGCAACTCCAACGATTAATGCTAGCGTTAAAAACAAGGCAAATACTTTTTTAACCTGTTTCAAAATAACAGTCTCCTTTTTATGAGTTGTAGATTTCTTCGTAAAATGACATTGCAAAGAGCGTTCCGCCAGTGCAGAGCGCTCTTTACATTTATTCGATAGAGGTTAGCCCCAAACTAATGTTAATGGGTACCAGCTATCGTGCCATGGTGCTACAACAACGTGTAGATCTAGATCAATGTCACTTGCACTGCTTCCAGGGAAAGTAATAGTTGTCGTGTTAGTGCCAGAGTTATACGAGCCATAGTAGGTTAACCCATCAACTTCAACTTCAGGGAAGTAGTTACCAGACAACGTAATCGTAACATTACCACCAGCTTCTGTTGCATTCGCATTGATATAGCTGCTGGAATGAGCATGGTAGCTTCCATCGTATTCGAAGTAGTAGTTGTAGGAATTATAAGGATTTGCAAAAGCAGAAGCAGCCATTACCAACATAAGTACCAAAGCAAAAAATGCAACACCAAACGTTCTCTTCATCGTTTTAACCATTTTCATACACTCCTTAAAATTTGAATATAAAACAAGATAAGCTTGCTGTTTACACATGCTGTCGCTTCATCGATCAACGGTTAGAGCGATGAGGCTACAATCCAAGTATTAAAGCAGGCATTCCTCCTCAATAACGTATATTCCAGCTGAAGATTGGTTGATTTCTATCACTGATTTATTATAGATAATGATAATCATTATCAGTGTATAGTCAAAAAAAATATTCCCTTTTACTCAGCAGCTAGAATGTACCGGTAAACACTCTGCAGCTTACATAGATAGAAAATATACTGATTCTCTCCAGCTATTTACAAATGTACAACTCAATTATGAACGGAATATGAATAATAGATTACAAATACACAAAAATCTATCGGGAGGAAAAAAATGAGCCGATAGAGGCTCATTCTAGTCATACATGTTCTTTTTCTTTAATCTACCTTCAGATTAATTGAGAAAACATTGTTATCGATTGTATTAACATTGGAATCAATTCGACCAACATCGTTACTAATGCTTTCGGCATCGTATTTGATGCTATGTACGTTGGTATCAATATTGTCTAGCTGATTATCAATAGAGCATGTATTGGCTTCGATGTTTTTTAGCTCATCCTTGATTTCGGTTAGAGATTCCTCTACGCTTACCAATCTCGCATTTAATTGTCGGACCTCATTCAATAGCTCAGAAAGCAATTCAATACTTGTGTCCACTACGTTCATGTTCATTCACCGTTCCCTCTAAGTTGTCAGTCTAGCTGCTAGGCTCTAATCATATTTTTGTTGAAATTGATGCTCTTGTCAACACGCTCAGGGATAATACGTCTTCCATGCGCTTTTTAAACCCTCCTGCTTCTATTACCATCTCTTAAGGTAGCAGGAGGGGTTAAAGGCGCAGCACTCCGTTTTTCAGACGTATTATCCCTTCGCTCGGAGCTATTTTTGGGGCGTTGCTTCGAAGATCATTGTATGCACGCCAATGCTCAGGGATTATTCGTCTTCCATGCGCTTTTTAAACCCTCCTGCTTCTATTGCTATCACTTAAGGTAGCAGGAGGGGTTAAAGGCGCAGCACTCCGTTTTTCAGACGTATTATCCCTTCGCTCGGAGCTATTTTCTTGGCGTAACTTCGTAGCTCCTGATACGCAGCGCTGCGAAATTGTAAGCCCTTGCGGACACTTTTTAAATGCTGCTGCTTCCTTCTATTTTCTTTGATGCAGCAGCACTTAAAGGTGTCTCACTGCCGTTCTCCAGAGCTTACTGTTTCTCCGCTGTAGCAGTTTAGCAGAATAGCTTTGTAGGCAAGGATGTATTATCCCTTCGCTTGATGCTCTTTGTTGGAGCGTTGCTTCGTAGCTCCTGTTGCGCAGCGCTGCGATACAGTAAGCTCTTACGGACACTTCACTCCACAGTCACAAAAACGGCTGGTCAGAGAGTTTCATTTCTCTGCCAGCCGTTTTTCACTTAGTACTGCTTGAGGTTAACACCTTAATAACCGTTGAACATCAGTGCAACACTCATTTACCACTCTCTTACCACGCATTTAATACGTTGTAGATAATAACTGCGGCTTGTGCTCTGCTTGCGTTATCTTTCGGAGCAAAGTTGCCGTTGCCCATGCCATTAATGATGCCAGATGCATGCATTGCATTTACTGCTTTTTGTGCGTAAGCGGAAATATGCTCTTGATCGTTAAACATTGCAGCTTTCTCTGTAGACAGCTTCAAGTTCATAACTTCCATCGCTTTATACACCATGACCGCCATATCTTGTCTAGTAATCGCATCGTGAATACCGAAGCTGCCGTCTGTTTTACCGTTGACGATGCCTAGCTGTTGCGCGGTTGCCACTTGTGCGTAGTACCATGTACCTTGCTTAACATCGGTAAAGCTGCTAGTTGCGCCAGCATCTGTCAATCCAAATGCATTCATAAGCATCGTAATAAACTCTGCTCTTGTCACTTGACCATCTGGATTGAATTGCCCTTCGCCTACTCCTTTAACGATGTTTCTTGCAGCTAATGCTTCAACTGCTTCCTTCGCCCAGCCTTGTGTTACATCAGTAAAGCTTGCCTTCACATACGCTACTGTGAACTTACTTAAATGATTTGGCTTAAACTCTACTTTGCCAGTTGCTGCGTTGTATTTACCATTGCGTTCAACAGCTAGCTCGCCGTTGTCCTTAATCCAATAAATAATAATATGGTTTGGATCTTGGCCTTCTTTAAGCTCATATGGCAACTCAACAACGAGATCGTTAATGCCATCCAGTTCAGTGATTCTCGTACCGTTTATTTCAAGATGAATATCATAAACTGTACTATTTTGCAGCTCTGACTGTAATTGAGCTGGCAATGTAGATTGCTCAACCTTCGCCACAATTAGCTTCACTGTTTCTGCTGGTGCTGACGCTTTAGCGAACAGATCAGTTGATACGCTAACCGTTGCAAAATCACTGCTAATCTGGATGCTGTCGATTCCAGCACTTCCTCTGCGTAAGCTATCATCAATCGGTAGCTCAATTGCCAGCTGGTTCATATTCTCATTGTTTGCTACATTAATGTGCAGCTCATTACCAACTGACTTATTGATTGCTTCCTGCATCACAGATGAATTAAGCTTCACTTCAACTGCACCGTCAGCATTCACCGTAGGCTTGACGCTAACCTCACCATTCGTTTTCACCTCTACACTGACACCTTGTGGTTCAGGTGTAACTGTACCGCCTCCATCAGTATTGCCTGAAGATGGTCTTACTGGCGTTCCAGATACAACAACTCCCACTGATTCATTACCAGAAGCATCAACGGTTACAATGATGAACTGATAACGTTTGCCATTAGAAAGTGACGTAAAGGTATGGCTCACTTTATCTTTACTTAATTCAACTGGCGTAATGTCGTTATCGCCATAACCACGAATGATTACTTTAGCCAAATCTTCATCAGTTGGATTAGTCCATCTAAGCGTTAGACTGCCGTTACCAGCAGCTGCACTAGCTTTACTAACCTCCGCTGGTGGCGTAGTATCATTCTCTCCCGGCTCATCAGCTATAGGTGTTCCGAACACAACCACACCTTCAGATTCATTACCAGATCTGTCCACAGTGACAATGATAAACTCATAACGCTGACCATTTCTTAGACCAGTAAATGTGTAGCTGTTTACAGCTTTACCTACTTCTACAGCTTCAACGGAGCTAGCGCTCTCACCATGTCCAGAAATTGTGATCTTCTCAAGATCTTCATCTGTTGGATTAGTCCAGTTCAGCGTAAGTTTGCCGTCACCAGCTTCTACAGTCGCACCGCTTGCCTCTCCAGGAGGAGTAGTATCTGGCATCTGTATCGCTGCCACCGTAATTGTTGCCGTTTTAGTGAAGCCTCCATCAGCTGTTGTGACCGTTATCGTAGCTGTTCCCGCTCCAATCGCAGTGACAAGTCCATTTGCACTTACAGTGGCAATAGCATTATTGCTAGAGCTCCAGCTTACTGCTTTATTCGTTGCATTAGCTGGTGTTACTGTTGCAGTTAATTGCGAGCTTTCACCCACATTTAGTGTAACCTGAGATTTATTCAGCGTCACTCCTGTCACTCGTACAGCTAAGTACTGATTAAAGATCGCATCATACTCGCTTTGTGTAATCGGAATGACCGTTCCGTGTCTTGGACTTGATGGCAAGCTATAGTTCGAAGAAAGTACCCATTCTCCAGACGCTAGATCTGTCGTTTCAAATGGTACATATCCTCTGCCACCAAACTCATCGACAAACAGATACCATTTTTCTTCCGTATTGGACTTGAAGATTGTTGGACCTTCAACCCATTTAATATTACCTACTCCTTGGTTGATCAATTGGAAATCTTCATCTAGTACGGAATCTCCAACCTCTTGGAATATCATTTTTCCATAAGGACTTGCAGCTTCATTATTCCGTTCATCCTTAGAAAATCTATAAATTTTACCATCATGCTCGATCATCGTTGTGTCGATAACTGAGAAGCCATAATCCATATAAATTTGCGGCTCGGTAAATGTATAGAAATCTCTTGTTTTACTATACATCATTTTTTGGTAGGCACTGCCTGTATGCTCTGGGTTGTCATATAGCTTCGATGCCCAGAACACCACATATTCACCTGTCGTATGATCGTACATAATTTCAGGTGCCCAAGTGTTACCCGCTTCCTCTGGCGCTACCTCAACCATACGCTGCTCGCTCCAGTTGACTAGGTCATTGGACTCCCAGACCATAATGGAACGGCTGCCCCATTGCTGAGCTCTGCCCCAATTACCATTACCATGTATTTTTAGATCGGTAGCAATCATATAGAACTTATCGCCCTCAGGAGATCTGATAATAAATGGATCACGTAACCCTTGTTCACCTAAATCAGAAGTGAGCACTGGATTGCCGTTATTAAGCTCTCTCCAGCTTAACGCATTGTTACCGTCACTTAATGCGAAATAAATCTGTTCGCCATTCGCTTTACCCTCACCTGTAAAGTAAGTGAAGAAGTAGCCTGCATAGTCCGCTTGCTCAGGTAGCTCCTTTACAACTGCGCTGAATTCACGAGTTGTTGATGCCGCATTACGAGTAATAGTAGCAGTCAACTTAACGATGACATCTCCGCTGCCATGCGCTGGACGACTTACTTCACCAGTTGCTGTAATCAGCTCGGTGTTCTCTGATTGCCAAGTAATAGTCGAGCCATTCTCACCCACTGCTGGCAATGTCAGATGCCCTCTTACATCGCTGATATTATGAACGATTAACGCATCTCTATCCAATTGCACCGCTTGAGCATCATTCGGTAATTTCGTCACGATCACTACAAAGTCTTTCGCAATCGTTGACTCTCCGTCTGACAAGGTAGCTGTTAGCGTTACCGTTTGATCACCAGCTTCATATGCTGGTCTTGTTACAGCACCATTCACACCGATCACAGCTGTGTTAGAGGAAGTCCACGTAATGGTCGTACCGTATTCTCCACTTTGTGGAAGCGTTAGGTTGCTTACTACGCTATTCTCACTTTCATTGGCACCTAGAATATGGCTGTAGCTTAGCTTTTCTGCAGCTGCTTCTAAGAAAATCGTACCCATTTTCTCAATTTTTTCGTCTGCTTCAAGCTTAAGCTCTGCGATTTCCGCAGCATTCATCGCACCATTGTAAATTTGGAAATCAGCAATCATTCCACCAAAGTACGGATCTTCCGTATAGAAGGAGCGACCGAGATAACCGCTAATACCCGTTGCATTTCTAATTTGATCTAGCGTCATACCTTGCGTCGGTGCTGATGCGACTGCAATTCCATCAACATAAAGCGTCAATGTGCCTTTTTCCTGAGACAGCACAGTTGTAATTAGCTTCCACTCATTAGCACTTAGCATCGATGATTTCGCTGAAACCTCATCGCGCCAGCCGTTCGTTGCGATACCGAAGCGAGATGAGCTATCTGCATTATATCGTGGTGTAAAGTATAGATAATGTGTTGAGGTGTTCGGTCTGCCTAATGCATACATCCACTCTGCTGCACCCTTACCGCTCCAGTTCACTAAGGTCGATACGGTAATATCTGAAACATCGTTTAAGACGCCGTTTGGTATCTCCACGTAAGTGCTATTTGTTCCACCAGTAAGGCTTAGCACACCAGCATCTGAAGTATGGATCCATTCGCCCTTCGTGCTATTTACCCAGTTACCATCAAAGTTTCCAGTAGCATCCTTCACTTTGTTTCCTTCAATATTGTTCATATCGTAGTGAAGAATTAGCTCAGAACCCGATGGCTCCTGCACAGGTGGCGGTACATCCTGATCCGCTAATTGTGTCACTTCTTCAGCAGATAGTGCACGATTATAGATGCGGAAGTCATCAAATTTACCGTCAAATAAGCTATCTGAGCCGCGTCTTGATTTACCGATATAGTTCATCGTCGTTTCAAGCAGCATGCGTGGCTCGACATTGTAGGTTGAGCTTCGAGCAACCTCATTACCGTTCACATATAATACAGCATCAAAGCCATCGATCGTAATCGCAATATGCTGCCAAGCATCAGTTGCTAGCAAAGAGTTTCCTCTAACTGCATACTTGTAGCTTGAGCCTAGCAATGTACTATCATTGCTAAACTTCTCAGTGAATGGAGTGACGATCGCAAACTCAAGATTGCCAGTATCGCCTTGTGTACTTAAGTACATCGTATTGCGATTTACTTGTCTGCCAGTCTCAGATGCAAAGTCAAAGATACGTTGATTCTGCTGATTTTTGTCTAATTTCACCCAAGTAGCAAACGTTGCCTTCTCAAGATTTAAGCTTTGAATCAAATGATCTGGCAGCTTCACATAGCCTGTTGAGCCATCAAGCTCCAATGCTCCGCCATTTTCGCCGATGACATCATCGCTATTAATCGCTGCTCCACCAACTAAGGCTGCATCAAAACCATTGCCGGAAACATCAGTAATTGTCGTTCCAGCTACAGTATCAGGATCAAATGAATAATGAACAACTGGCTGCTCAGACTCCACTGGACCAGGCACTGCATACTTCTGTTGAAGCGCATCGTATTCTGCACGGGTAATCGGAATAACTGTCCCGTGACGAGGTCCAGGCGGCAATGCATACTGCGAGCTCGGCAACAGATTGTTAATATATTGCGAAGCATCCTCTAGATCTGTCGTATACCGCACATGATACGGCCAAGAATCAAGGAATAGATACCATTTATCCTCATCTAAATCTTTAAAGATCGTTTGTCCTTCGTTATTGCCACTATGACCAATTAAACCATTTTTACCATCACGAGTACCCGGAATAGCTTCAAATTGGAAACCATTACCTTCGATTCCATCCTTGTCATAGTAGAAGTTATTAGCCTTCTCCACATAAACCTTGAAGTTGACTTCTGACTTTGTAAAGCGATACAGCGTTTCATTATGCTCAATAAAGGTTGTATCAATTGTTGGCAGTGATTCGTCAATCATTACCTTAGGCTCTGAGAAATGATAGAAGTCACGTGTTGTCGCATAGTACATTACGTTGTATTGACCATTCGGTCGACCGTTGTAATCACCATACGTATCACTATTTTTCATAGAAGAAGCCCAGAATACAATGTATTCTCCAGTAGCCTCATCATAGATCGCTTCTGGTGCCCATGTATTACCGCCTTTTTTCGGAGCAACCTCGATCATACGTTGCTCGCTCCAATTAACGAGATCTTCAGATTCCCAAATCATAATGTAATGACTTCCAGTAATTTGCGCCTGATCAAAATTAGTGCTCTCACCCATTTTCAAATCAGTCGCTAGCATATAAAATTTATCGCCTTCAGCCGAGCGAATAACAAACGGATCTCGAAGCCCCTTCTCGCCTAATTCCGATTGAAGTATAGACTTACCGTTATTTAATGCTCTCCAGTATAGAGGGTCTTCAGCTGTTGCGAAGGAAATTTCCTCTCCGCCCTCGTATTCACCCGTAAAATAAGCGAAGAAATAAGCGTCATAATCTTTAGCTGCTGGTGCCTTCACGACTGTTACATCGAAGCTGCGTTGTACGGAAGCACTTCCGCTCGTAATCGTAGCCGTTAACGTGACAAGCGTATCTGTTGCTTGACGAGTTACCCAGCCTAGCTGCTTATCATTACTGCCTGCTTCCGCAGAACCTTTAATGACATCAGGGTTACTGGAAACCCATGTAATTGTAGAGCCTTGCTCTCCATTCGATGCTAAGCGTAGATGGCCTTTCACATTGCTTGGATTATAAATGGTTAATGCATCGGCATCTAAATTAACGATTTGTTCATCGTCAAATTCCTTCAGCACCGTAACTGTAAATATTGTAGATGTAGATACGCCTTGATACGTAACGGTTGCTGTAAGCTCAACCTGCACATTCGCAGCATCAACTGCTGGACGCGTTACAACCCCATTATTGGCAATTACATCGGTGCGATTAGAGCTCCAAGTAATGCTTACTCCGTTTTTGCCCGCTGTAGGTAAGCTTAAGCTTTTTGTAATTTTGTCTTCGCTTATATCTCCCTCTCCTAAATAAGAAGTTATATTTAGCGCATTGGCAGCATCCTCAACGGTAAGCTGACGAATTTGGTTAATATGATTAGCACCCTCATAGCTATACAGCTCACTTGCTTGTTGATCGGTTAATGCAATATTAAATACTTTAAAGTCAGCAATGCTTCCCTGTAGGTATGGGTCATTGGAGAAGATTGATTTTCCTAAGAAACCAGAAAATGCTGCATTGTGATCAATAATTTCAGATAGCTTTAAGCCTTTGGCATTGCCACTAGCTACTCTCACACCATCCACATATAGACTGATCGTATTGCTTGCTTCAGAGAAGGAAACCGTAACATGCTTCCATTGCCCACCGACTAAATAAGAATTCGCTGCTCCAGTCACTAAAGCTTCATTCGGCCAGCCCTGCTTCGAAATACCTGTCGCAATCTGATTTCCGCTGCCAGAACCATGACGCGGTGTAACAAAGAAATATTTATTCGTTTCTGGTGTTAGAACAGTACCTAATCCAAAAATCCATCGATTGGTTCCGTCATTCGTCCAATTAACAATACTTGATACAGTAATTGCATCAAGCCCGTCAAGCAGATCTAGATTGTTCGAACCCTTCGGAATTTCTACATATCCGCTATTCGATGTTGAGCTTCCACCATTAAACGAAACAAAACCAACATCGTTATTCGCAATATGCTGACCATTGTTTGGATTTTTGAAAATACCGTCATATGTCACATCATTATCTGCTACGTCCTTCAGTATAAGCTGACCGTCCACAGTTTCCGTTGTTTTCATATCATAATGAAGAATAAGACTCTCTCTCAACGTTGATTCATTTACTGTAATCGATGCGCTTGCGGTAAACTCACCATCCTCCGTAGTCGCAACGATCGTTGCATCTCCGACCGCTACCGCTCTAACTTTTCCGCTCTGATCGACTGTTGCTACACCTGTGTCGCTTGAAGTCCAAGTTACTTTTTTGTTACTAGCGTTACTTGGCGTAATTGTAGCGGTTAGCGTTTCACTAGCACCAACAGTCAATGTCAAACTATTTTTATTCAGGGACACGCCTTCAACTGCAATACTGGCATTATCAATCGATAGAACGATTGCAGTAAAATCCTTCGTTACTGTACTTTCGCCTAATGTAATAGTTGCAGTCAACGTGACAATCTGCTCACTCTCCTGTAGAAACACCTCGCCAGAAAGGCTAATTACATTTTCATCACTAGATTCCCAAGTAATAATCGCCCCTCGGCTATCTGTTGCTGGTAGAATGATAGGTCCAATTACCGCAGATAAGTCGCCTAAGGAAAGCTCCTTTTTACTTAGCTGAACCTGCTGTTCGTTGAAGGACAGCTGATAAAGCGATGCAACATCCTCTTGAGACAATGCTTCTCCAATAATTCTTAAATCTTGGAAGCTACCTGCAAATGTATGGTCAGTCACATAATTAGAACGACCAATATAAGCATTTAAGCCAGTACCAAAGCTGCTTGTCGTTTTAGTTTTATTAACCGATTCAATGATTTGTCCATTTACATAACCAGTAATTGATGTCTCTGTTAAAACTGTTGTGTAATGTACCCATTCGCCAAAATATCCAGTAGTCGGATGCGAACCCACCCCTACCTCAGTTGTCCATGGTGAGCTTACATTCGTGCTATCTGTAAATACCGATTTGAAATTTCCACTTGGATTGGTAGGGTTAAATAACCAATAATTGCTCGGCACATTACCAGTAGGCGGCGTACCGAAGAATAACGCTGCGTAGTTACCGCTACCCGTATTGCTTTTAATCCAAACAGAAATCGTTACACTATCCTGATTGTCGAATAAACCATCAGGCAGCTTAACATAGTTGGTATTACTATTCGTACCTCCTGGTAATGTTAGCCCGTCTTGATAAGTTATATTACCGACGGCTTGACCATGGTTATCATTCCCGGAAATATCCTCAACATTTTCAAGCAGTGGGTAATGTGCCAGATAATTATAGGCAGCAGCATGTACGTCATTGCTTAATGTCGGAATGATATAGAACCAGCTACTGAACATTAACAATAAAGCCATACCAACGACAGAAATTCGTTTTATCATAACGCTCTTCCCTTCGTCTAAATTGATATAAATAGTACAATTAACAGACTATAAATGTTCGTATCGCCGACGGTTTCACCTACCTTCAATAAGATGAATTGCCCATAAGAAAAGAATGCGCTTACATATCTATTTCATATTAGGTCTATTAGAGCGTTTATACAATGAACTATCTTTTTATTAAGTTGCAATTTTTTATTCAATTTAGCAAATAGAAACAAAAAATTATAGTTTTGACCAATAATTTTGAATCAACGATCCTTTTCATTCCTGTTCAAGCTTTTATTTCTCAAAAAAAGTTGATATAATTGAAAAATCAGTGTGTGGAGATATTGGATTTCTTTCGTAGAGCCAAAAATATATGTCGCAAGATACGTCTACCATCTGAAATTAATTTTTCGGAGGGAATATTTTGTACAAAGAAAACAGACTGCCACAAAATGCAAAAGAAGGTTTACTATTTTTATTTATCGTTTCTATCATTTCGGTGAACACCATCGCCCCACTCATTATGGGAATGCAGCTCGGATTTAGTAAAGAAAATTATATCGAAACATTGAAAATTTTACCAATTATGTGGGTAATCGTTGTATGTCTCGTCAAATTCGTTGCTGGTCCAATCGTTCAAAAAATAATGCCTAAATTCGTTGGGCAAACCGATGGCTTTAACGCCAGAGTTTTACTTACGATTGTGTTAAATGTTACGGTCCTATCAGTTTTGTTAACGATTATCGGAACATGGGTTGGTACAAAGCAAATAAGCTTAGAGCCATTCCAACACTTCTTCCAAAGCTGGTTTAGAAACTTCGGTATCGCTTTTTGGATTGAAGTGTTAGTAGCACAACCGATTGCCAGATTTGTCATGGTAAAAATTCATGCGGCTAGAGATCGAAAATTAGAAGCTGCATAATCATAAAAAAAAGCGTCGCTTGCCTTAGAAAATTTAGGCAAACGACGCTTTTTCATTTATTTATAGTTAGCAATAACAATATGTGTTGCAGCTGTGTCAAAGCGATTACGAATATTTACTGAATAACGTATAGGATATTCGTCTACTATTTGATCATGATATAGCTCAGTAGTAAGTGGCGTTCTACCAATTACCATTAGAATACGGCTGTTTACATTTTTAATGGCTCTCGCCAAACGTCGATGCTCATCTTCACCGAAATTTATCGTCATATTTCCATAATCATGAAACACGCTATCGTATGGAGGATCTAGAAAAATAAAGTCCTTTGGCGTAGCTAAATTAAACACTTCTTCAAAATCAACATTCATAATTTTAGCGTTACTTAGCAGCTGACTATGAGCCGCGGTAATATTATCTACTCTAAAATGCTTATATCGACCAAATGGAACATTGTAATGCCCTTGGGAGTTATATCTGATCATGCCAGAATAAGCCGTTTTATTAATATAATAATATAAAGTAGCCGCGGTATATTCTGGCTCAACAATGCCATTATACATGTCACGCAGGCGGTAATATAAATCCTCGTTATTGTTAGGAACTCTTTCGTCCGGGCTCAATTCTTTTAATCTTCTATATTCTGCTTCATTGGCTTCATAGATTTCATGCAATTGGTTTAACTCAGCCATAACTGTATCATATTGATGTGCAATCTGCTCATAAAACGTAATGAGCGGCGCGTTGACATCATTAATTATTGCCTGTGTAGGTTCTTGCTGAAAAAATACAGCTCCTCCACCGAAGAACGGTTCAATAAATGTCTCGTAATTACTGGGAATAAGATGTTGAAATTTAGCAATTTCACGTCTCTTTCCACCTCTGTATTTTATAATCGGTTCCATTACATAGCTCCTGTCTATAGCTAAAACTGTTACAATCTAGATTAATTCCGTTACATTATATCCTACCATACTATACAAAACAATTCATACCTACAATTATTTTAACTCATGCTAAGCGCCCCTCGACCTTCGAAGGATGTGAAGGTTGAGAGGCGCTTAGCTTGATGATTTAATATAAATTTAAGTAATACAATAGCTCAAACATTTGGGATAGAAACCTTGAATAGTTAATAGCTTCTCCCCGCTTTAAATTCTTGATCATGACCTGCAGTTCAGTCCACTTATCCATCATTTCTGGATTGGTTATTTTTTGCTCATGTTCTCGTATTCGCTTTAAGCTATCTAGATGTTGCTCAATAACCTCATCATAGGTTACAGAATCTGTATCGGGAGAAGAAGGGATAGACTCTTCATAGTCATCGAGAAACGAAGTTAACTGTCTAGCTCTTTCTGCTATGGTAGCTCGTTTTCTTTGCTGTCGCATTCTCCATAATTTACTTTGAAACAGCTTCTCAATTTTTTGCTCTTGCCTCAACGACAATGGGAGACCTAATTCAATTTGAAGGTTCATCTCTTGAGGCAATGGTAGTTCAGTATAATCACTTGGTAACTGCCATCCCTGCTCATATCGAATAAGGATCTCATCACGTTCAAGATCAATTTTATGAAAACCATTACTTATATCTTTGATGAGCTCCGGAGACATCATCGTATAGTTTCCGAGACAGGTTTCACCTAACTGATACGTTTTCTTGTCCTTGCGATGATGAACAATATAGCAGAATCTCAGCTTAACCCCGCACTCGCATTGATATGGACGTTTACCATAGCCACCATCTAAAATTTCGGTCAGCTCCCAATCATTCAGCTTTTCCCAAACCTCATCTATAGAGATGTTCGAATGCAGCACAATCCCCTTTTTATGAGCGAGCTTCTCCAGCCATTTACTTTTTTTACTTTGCTTCAAATAGCTCTGCAAAAAAATTAATTGCTCGTTATTTAACAATTGAGATAATCGGTTAACTTCCATTTCAGTTAATGGCGATGGCATTTCGCTTCCTCCAATCTAAGCAAGAGCGTTTTGAATAAATTATACGAGATAAATTGCGTTTTACCTTCTTCTCTCGCTATAAAGAATTTCATAAGCTGCATCCATCCCGTGAGCTGTATGTTTTCCATACAAGTAGACTAGATGTTGAAGTGATAGAAGAATTTTTCGCAGGAGTCTACTTGTAATCATAAAATTCCCAAGACTGATAATTATCGATAATACGATCAGGGGCATACACTCCATCTGTACCAGAACCATAATACGTAGCTTGGTATTGGAATTCAGCTTCTTCCTTATCTTTGATGTGAAATCTTATTGTAATTTGCGGATAGTACGGAAACAGCTCATCACCTTTTGAGTAATGTTTAAAGTATGTCTCCTCTATTGCAGATTGCATAAATTCCTCAGTTAACACCAATTCTTTCGTCTCGAAAAAAATCTTTTCACTCATCTCTCTTTCCCTTGATATTTAATCGGCAGCCCATTTTTTTTATATAGGTAACAAACCTCATGCCTAAGACATATGATATTTTGACTGTATCCCTTGACCTTGGTAGACTATAAAACCCTGGCAAGGAGGGCTGAAACAAATTGAGGGACAACGACCATAAAAGCAAGTTTCTTTTGACTCATCGTGAGCGCGAAGTATTCGAACTCCTCGTGCAGGACAAAACAACAAGAGATATCGCTCAACAGCTTTTCATTAGTGAAAAGACGGTGAGGAACCATATTTCTAACGTTATGCAGAAATTAAACGTTAAGGGTCGTTCACAAGCAGTTGTCGAGTTAATTAAAATGGGAGAGCTAAAGATTTAGTGATGATACCCATTAAGTATTCAATGATCTGCCCTGTGAATGCAAGGCTGGAGCTGACCGTCCTTCAAAGCGAAGGTCGGAAAGCTCTTTTTGTTTATATAAAAAATGGGCATCGCAATTAATCGCGAAATACCCATTTCTTCATTCCTGTGAACTGCACAATGACAATAATGACCGTGGCAATAAGCTTACTCCATAGCTCAGACCAGCCTACAAGCTCAATCAGTACAGCAATAATGATGCTCGACAGCATTAGCGTGATTCCATTCCAGATCACAAAACGCCATATCTGTGCTGATGATTTCTTCTTGCCCTCAGCCGCCCGCTCCTTCATGCCCTTATTGCGGAAGGTGACATTGTTGTTCCATATGTAGCTGTTGAGCATACCGGCACCATAAGACAATATGTTGGTGATGACATAATATATGGATAGCTGCAGCAGTAGCCAGTAGACGACAAGATCGACTACCGTATTCAACACTCCAACTAAGCTAAATATTATAAATTGAAGTGTTATTTTCTTGCCACCAGCCTGTGACAGTACTGCTGCCTGCTCCTCAGCTTGTACAACACTGCGCTCCAGAGCTAAACCCTCAGTTCCAGCTTCATCTACTACTTGATCTTGCCCATGTATTTGCTCTTCCTCTGACATTGTAAGTCCTCTACTTCCTACTCTCGCTCTGAGGATGATGCAGTGAGCTGCTTATCTTCAGCAGTCTCCTGCCCGCCAATGCGCTCTCGTACGATATACAATGGACGGTTTTTCGTTTCCTCATAAATACGGCCAATATATTCACCAATGACACCAAGCAGTAATAGTATAATCCCGTTAAACAACAGATTAATCGCTACGATACTGGCCCAGCCAGTCGTCGTTGTTTCAGTGAACAATCGCTGATAGAGTACAACCAATAAGTAAATAAAGCTAATTAACGATATTGCAAAGCCAACATAACTCGCGATCCGCAAAGGTTTAAAGGAGAAGGATGTGATCGCATCAATCGCAAAGCGAACCATCCGCTTCAACGGATACTTTGTTACACCTGCAAATCTCTCTTCACGGACAAATTCGACGCTTGTCTGCTTGAAGCCGATCCAGCTAACTAAGCCCCGCACGAAGCGATTTTTCTCCTTCAGTCCTACTAACACATCGCAAACCTTACGATCGATCAGCCTAAAGTCTCCCGTATCTGCAGGTATGTCAACATTGGTTAACATACGAAGCGTACGATAAAATAGCTTGGCAGTTGTTTTCTTAAACCACGTCTCGCCCTTCCGTTTCGCTCGTTTACCATATACAACTTCGTAGCCCTCACGCCACTTTTCAAGCATGAGCAGCATAACCTCAGGAGGGTCTTGCAAGTCAGCATCGATAATAATGATCGCATCACCCCGCGCATAGTCCATCCCAGCTGTAATCGCGATCTGATGTCCAAAATTACGAGAGAAATCGATTAACACGACTTCAGGATGCTGCTCAGCAAACTGTTTAATGATTTGTGCGGAGGAATCCTTGCTGCCATCATTTATAAAGATAAGCTCATATCGTTCCCCAGAACGATCCATCACTTCCTTTAACCGAGCAAAGGTTGTGCTTATTACTTCTTCTTCGTTGTACATTGGCACAATTACACTAACTAACGCAGACATTCCAGTCCCCCTAAACCAGTATTTATCTTAGTCTTAAAACAGCCATGACGGAAACCAGCGTAAAACATTAGTAATATAGCCCTCAGATACCATCATGCCTGACAGTGCCGGATAGAACATGATAAACAGCGCCGTCGCCACGCCGATAAAGACATATCTAATTTTGTTACTCCATTGATAGTGCTCCTCTAACAGCTTAAAGATATACATGATGCTAATAATCATAAACGGCACCATCGCAAAGTAATGATATAGGAACGTTTCACGCGGCACAAGCATCCACGGAACATACTGTGAAAAATACGCGATCACAAGCATCGTCGCCATACCGTCTTTACGACGAATGCTGATTACTGCGGTAGCTAGCATCGTAAACAGCCCAGTCCACCAAATCAATGGATTACCGAATGAAGCGATCGTTGAGCGCATTCCTTCTAGCGGGGCAGAATCAAGATAATACCAAACAGGTCGCTTCATAAACGGCCATTCCCACCATGTAGAGGAAAATGGATGAGATGACACCAAATTACTATGATAATTGTACATATTGACCTGATAATCAACTAACGCCTTAAACGTATATCCACCTGGCTGTGCATTAAGCACAGGAATGTTAGCTAAAGCATAAATTCCAGCAGGGATTGCAATATAGAACAGCACACATATTGCTAGCGTCCACACGGTGTATGGAATAAACGACTTTCGGATCGTAATAGCATGCTCTTTTATTCTAGCACTGACCGTTAGCTTCTGATCTTCCGCTTCCACTGTCTCTGGCTCCTTAATATCGGAGCCTCTAGCAACAGACTTGTTTTTCTTGCTACGCTTGCTTGTTCCCTCAAACTGTGTACTTTCGTTTATCAGTATACCTGCATGACGATACTCCCAGTATCGACGAAGCAGCGTAATAGCAAGCATAATCGCCAGACCTGCCCCACCGTACAGCACAATCCATTTGGAGGCAACCCCAAGACCGAAGAATAACCCTGCTAATCCTAAAGGAATAAAGGTTTGCCATAGTCGATCACGATAAAAGTTCATTCTTGAATATTGGTTCATAAAAAAGAACATTAGCATAATAAAAAACACGCCGTAAACATCGATTGTGGAAATTCTTGTTTGTGCGAAATGCATAAAATCAACAGCGAATAAAATCATTGCTCCCGCTGCATAGGTTGTTTTACGTAAGATCGCTTTAGTCATCCAGTATATAGTCGGTAGCATCAGCACACCAAACAGTGCACCAACGATCCGCCAACCGAATGGACTTAGCCCAAACAGCTGAATCCCTATCGCAATTAATAGCTTACCGAGCGGTGGATGCGTGCTTTCATACGCTTTAATCCCTTCAAGATGCTCATATGCAGTACGAGCATGATAGATTTCGTCAAAGTAACTGCCGACCATATACGTATGATGGAACGGAACAACTGATTGCTCATCTATCAAATGTGCTGCTTCGCCACGAATCGCCCCTTGTGGTGCGTTATATTGGCTAACCTGAACAGGTAGCGGCGTCTCTGAGCCCTGCTGGAATAACCCAATCTCATGTATGCTGAAGCCAGTTTTCGTAGCTTGCAGCCTCATATAACGAGCATTGAGATCAATGTTAGCTTCCTTCCAAGAAAATACTGCAACATGATCATGCTCAATAAGCTGCTCATCGATCCAGTTCACACCATCATTGGAGAAGGAATAGCTGTACTCGCCACTACCAACACCGCCAAAGCTAATGACGCGCTGCAGCTGCTTACTTTCTCCAAGATCGAAAACAACATAATCCTCCGTTGTTGAAGGCTGCCATACAGTTTTCGGTGCGTCAGTGCTACCAAGATTGACCAGTGTAACGATTCCATAGATAACTGTAATGACTGCAACAATGATCCAATCCTTGCGTTCCATGCCAATGCTATACCATTTGCGATTCTCTTCAGCATTCAAGACGAGATCATTCAGCTGGGCAACAGCCCCAGTAAGCTGCTGCTCTCTACTAAGCTGCACTGGCTGGCGCACATTGCCTCGTATATAAATATCATAGCCAACAAACAACAGGCCTAACGTTAATAGCACGTTGACTAGTGAGCAAATAAACGTTACACCGTCATATGGCACAAAGGTCGTCTGCTTACTGTAAGCGAGCACGACATATAAATTGAACAAATTCGTTGCCGTAAAGCCATAGCTTAAATAAAGCAATCGCTTATCCTTACTTTGTACGAAGGCCATAATGAGCAGCATAACGACAGAAAACATATAGCGCTCATGCATCTTCGTAACAAACATAAATACGATGACAATTAATGAAGCCGCAACAAAGTATAACGTCTCCCCTTTAACCTTACCAGCAATGCCAATATAAGCTGCGTAAACAACCGCTAATACAACTGCAATCCAGCCTAAGTAACCAAGGATGGAATGATCCTCTAAAGAAGCCCAGTTTAGATCAAACAGCATATATACATTAAACGAATTGACTGTGACATAGGCGTACGACGATAACGTATTCCCATATAGCTTTACAAGCTGGACAATTCCTTCCCCTTTTTGAAATAGAGGTAATGACAGCAATAGGAAGCTGCAGAAGCCCCAGCCAGCACTAACCGCGACCATTTTCCAGCGTTTCTGATATAGCAATGCTAGCAGAACCACTGGCATAAAAATGAATGCTTGAGGCTTAAACAATGCTGCAATCGCAAAAAGCAGAGAAGCTTTACTAATTTTATTGTCGATAAATAATCCGATGCTGACCACTATGAGTAGCGTAAAGATCGAATCGACTTGACCCCAAACTGCACCATCCAGCAGCACAACAGGGTTTAGCCAATAGAGAAGCATTAAGCCTAACGACCAAGCATGGCTAAGTTTTTTACTTGCTTGCTTAAATATGTAAATTGCAGCGATTACATCAGCAATTATGGCAGGTAGCTTATAAAGAACTAGAAAGCCTGTCCCACCATAGGGTATCCCTAGTAGCTTCTGAATTGCTGCGAGAACATACAGAACATACATATAGGCAGGCGGATAATCTAAGAAAAAATCGCCGTGATACAGGTTCAAAATCCCTTCATTAAAGGCATAGTTCCCCCAATAATGGAACAGCGACAAATCATTGACGTAGCCTTCATTGGTTGCTGCCAAATATAAGCGAATCAATGAACCAATTACGAGTACAGTGATTAGCATAAACAGCTTGGGCTTTTCACTGCTTGGCTCAGTTGTAAGCCGTTCTTGTCGAAACCAAGTCTGATGAATAAAACCGGCAAGCATTGCAAACAAAAATAGAGCTAGAAGTGGAACAAGGATGGATATGTGAGGCTCAGCTTGTGCCTCTTCTGCATAAGCGGGTATTGCAGTAAATAGTAGTATGAATAATAGCGCAGATACTGTGAATGTCCTGCTTGCTCCATTCGACAGCAACGATGCTATACGATGCTTCATCGCTACAGCTCCTTTTCTTCATTGCTTTTTATATTTTCAATGTAACCCATTAATAATATACCATGTTTTACAAAAAAGGCGTAGTGAGCAGGAATAGCTTTTAGCTACTCCTGCTCATCTACGCCAATGCATAGCTACTGCTATAATTTGATTGAGGTCGGGATAATCCCTGCTTGCTTACAAGCGGAATATATAATGACAACAAGCGGTCCAAGAAACACACCGATAACACCAACAAGCTGTAACCCGACATAAAGACTAATAAGTACTGAGAGTGCTCCAATTCCGACGGAATCTCCAAGCACCTTAGGCTCAACAATTCTACGGAATACCGTAATAACGAGAAACAGCAGAACAAGCCCAACAGCTGTGAACACATCACCTACGAACAAGCAGTATGCTGCCCACGGAACAAGAACAGAGCCCGTACCGAGAATTGGCAAAATATCAACAATGATGATCAGTAATGCAATCGCCATTGGATATTTCACATTGAGAATAAGTAAACCGACCAATGATAGTACATAGGTCATTGCACTGAGAATAATCTGTGAGCGTAAAAAGCCAAAGATCGAATTTTTCAGCTTCTCAAGTACACTGCTAACCTTGTCACGAGATTCCTCGTGGAAGAAGGACAGCACGGAGTTTTTCAACGTATCTAAGCTAAAGCTAAACATGTACACCGCGACAATAAATACGATGAAAAAAACAAACATACTTGGCACACTTGAGATCGCTCCACCAAGCTTACCTGATAAGCCGATCGCTTGCTTAGTTAACCATTCGAAAAATGTTTGTGTATATTGCTCGATCGATTCCACCGTTTCAGGCGGCAAATTTTCATACGTTTTTCTTAGCTCAAAAATCCAGTTATTTGCGACATTGCTCAGCTCGGAGAAATATCGCGGCAGCTTCTCAACGAACGCTATAACCTCATTGACCAGCTTCAAACCCATCAGCACCATTAAGCCTAATAAGCCGACGGTAAATATTGAACATGAGATAATTGCCGCAACGAGACGATTTAATCGAAGTCTTTTCATAAAAAAACCATTCAATGGCTCTAGAAATATCGCAATAACTAATGCTAGCAAGAATGGAGCCCCTGCTGTAAACGACAAATAAATCAGCCCTAAAGCGACTGCTACGGAGAGCATAGCTCGAACAGACAAAAGCAACACTTCCTTTTCAAATTTAGTCGATAATCGCTGTTCTAGTTAAAAAATCAACATCCCTATAATACATATCTTTCACCAATAAATTCGGTCCGCAGCAAGCTACTGCAGGACAATGACAATTGACGCCTTGCGCAAGCGGATGCTCTAGCCATTTGTCAAAAATCTGATCTAATTGAGATTGATAAATGCTGCCGAATGCCGGCACATCTGAGAAATCTGTTACAAACACTTCACCTGTAAACAGATTAACATTAAGACGATTACGCCCATCTGGATCGTTACGCACCGTTACATTTTTCTCTTGAGCAAGACGTGATAGCAATTTGCGCTCAGCCGGATCATTACTGCAATGATAGAATGGCAATGTTCCAAAAAGCATCCATACATTTTGATCTCTAGCATCTAGTAGAGTTTCAATCGCTTGACGCATCTCTTCCTTAGAGAGCATTGGCAACTCCTTGGCGAAGGAGCTCGGGTACATCGGATGCACTTCATGTCGCTGACAGCCCATCTCGACTATTAGCTCGTGAATTCGGGCGATTTTCCCGCTTGTACGATAGTTAATCATCGACTCTGCTGAAACAAGCACGCCGGCATCGCTAAGACGCTTCGCATTATCAATCATTCGATTGTATAGCTTCTCTGCCGTTTCAAACGGCACAGCATGACCAGATTTAGCGAAGCCTACCTCATGAAAATCTTTCGCTTCCGTATAGTTAAATGAGATATGCATCACATCTAGATATTGAGCGATTTTCTCATATCGCTCATACGGCAATGTGACATTGGAGTTAATTTGCGATCTGATTCCACGAGATCGAGCATATTGCAGCAATGGAACGATATATTCATCAACCGTTTTTTGCACAAAGGTCGGTTCTCCACCTGTAATACTAATGGTCTGCAGCTGCTCCACTTCATCCAAACGCTGAATCATCAACTCTAGCGGAATTTTTTGCGGCTCGCGTAAAACTAATGTATCACCTACAGCACAATGCTCGCAGCGCATATTGCATAAATTAGATACGGTCATTTCTACACTGGTAAGTCGATGCTTACCAAACTGCTGTAGTGAGTGAATCGTTTCCCAAGGATCATAGCTTGGGGATAAAGGTATTAAAGTTTTCGTCATTATTGTAATCGCACCTTATTTTCTATTATTACATATCTATTGTAAAGGTCAGCAGTTATAGAAGCAAATAGAAACAATATTTTATTAAAATTTTACCTGTATCGGAGTGTTCTAACACTGCTAAAAAACAAGACAAGCCCACTTCCTCTTGTTCGTGTCGCTCATTCCAACCTTGGGAGCACCAACAAGAAAAAATGGGCCTATTTCTACTCAATGTGACGACTAGCAATTAATCATCATTGACCTTCGTAATTGTTACACTAAGCACTTGAGACATATCTAGCTCATATGGACTTATCAAATCCTCACCAGCTTCGTTCGTTAGAACTCGTACAATTGGACGGTGCGGATAGCTTGGATTATAGTCCTTCACTACACCTATTTCACCAGTGCTTAACGTCACCGTAATTCCAACTGGATAAATGACAACCTTATCGCGAAAATGCTCGAGCATCCACTGCTCGTAAAGCGTAGATGATCCAGTATACAAATTTTCCACAGCAAGATGAGGAAGCATTGGCTTATTATATACACGGCTAGTTGTCATAGCGTCATAGGAATCGACGATACCAATCCATCTAGCATACTCCATAATTTCATCGCCTACTAAGCCTCTTGGATAACCACTACCATCAATTCGCTCATGATGCTGCAGCGCACAATGGGCAACCGATAATGGAAGATTAGGCTCATCCTTAAGCATTTCAAAGCCTTTAACGGTATGAAGCTTCATCTCTTCATATTCCTCTTTCGTTAACGAGGAGGATTTCTTTAATATATCAACGGATACCTTTGTTTTACCTATATCGTGTAGCAAGGCTCCTAAGCCTAAATTAATACTCTGTTCACGTGAATACCCATGACTCATACCTAACACTGTTGTATAGACACACACATTCAATGAATGCTGATACAAATAATGATCGACGATGCCCATATTCATAAGCATAATCATCGCATCCTTGTGATTTGAAAGATCATCAATAATCCGATCCATTACTTTACGAAGCGGTTGGGCAATAAAGGGTCTTGTCCCAGCCTTCTGCTTATTTACAGGCTCCATCATGACCGCAAAATTTTTGCGTATTTCTTTTACTGCCATGACAAATGTTTCTTCACTTATTATGGGCTCGCTATTAATATCTTCGGTGCGCGGATCGTAAATATATACGTATTGAACATTGCAAGCCTCGAGACGCTTAATTAAGCGCTCAGTCAGCTCCATGTTCTCTCCAAGAAGTACAATGCCATCTTCACTGAAAATTCTTTTTGCCAGTCTCATTCCTGGTCTACATTGCTTTATAGTAAGCAGACGCATACTTCCGATCCCTTCTATTGGTGTTCTGTACAGCTATTTTACTCCGATATCGAACGATGTCACAACCCTACTAATAACTTAATGTAAATATAGGTATTTAGCAACAGGTTTTTGTAAAACTTTTTATTTATTTTTTTGTACAATCCACCTAAAGTCCCTACATTGGACCAAATGTTCCCTATTCGTTAGCTCAACCTCAATAACATTGCGGATAAACTGCGGTAAAAAGAAGCTAACCTCACTATAATTGGCCAAGCTTTTGTAGCCTATATTGAACGTAAACATGTCAATACTCGCAATTTTATAGCTTTTCTCTAGTTCCAAAGGCTCACCATTCACCGTAACCGAGATGACTTTTTTCATTGGCGAATGCTGTTGAGAATACGTGACTTTAAGACCATCCACAGCAAGTCTGCCTAGCTGCTCTCCTCTGAATCCATAGCCTTTTAATTTCAAAGTTTGAAATTCGTCCAGTAGAGACTGCTCCAGCGCTTCTAGCAAATACTTTCCCTTAAGCATCATCACACATGGATTAATGGGAGATGGACATATTGCATGCAGTTCTGAGGCAGTAACTGGCCCTATCGCTAAACCACCTAGCAATTGTCCAGAATTAACGATTCCAATTTCTGCATCGCACCAGTGCTTTAGACCGATTGCGAGTAAATTAGGAAGTGGAGATTCTGTAAAGTCATTACTTTCAAGAGGCTCCTCCAAGTGTACGATGACACGTGACAGCTTATCGGCCGCTGTTATTCTTCCGTCCTCAATCTGCGCCATAAACGTAGCGTCCTCTTCATATGCGGCAGTAGGTATAACCTCACCGCTTGTAACAAACCTTTGTAGCTCATCATCATAGCTAATGATCACTTTGCCGACATAGGAACCAAACTTCTCTGCTGCACACAATAAGCTGTGATTACGTCTAATCGGGGGATCAAACAAGTGATGGGTATGCGATCCAAGAATAACATCGATTTGTGGGCATTGATCTGCAATCTGTTCATCATAGCGGATGCCAAGATGTGACATAAGTACGATAACATCACATTTCTCCTGAATCGCGTCTACTTCCTGCTTGATGGCTGTTATTGGCTCGAGCGTTTTCCAGCCTAACAGCTCATAAAAGTTAGAAAAGTGTGCGGTAGCGGCAATAAATCCAATGGAAATACCCGCTCTTTTTACAATTGTCGAGGTAGTAAGCCAATCCGGCAATTGTCCATCTAGTTTTTGAAGATTGCAGCATATCACTTGAAAGCAATTGTCGCCACTATAGATGTCATCTAACTGCTCACTAGTAAAGGTCAGGCCTTCATTGTTTCCTAACGTAATGACATTATATGCTGTAGTATTTAATAAGGATTGATGAAGCTGTCCATCCGTTCCTTCCGTTTCCATTCGAGCGCGGTCCATATGATCACCAAGATCTACGGCTATAACATTATCTTGACCATATAGCCTGCGGCCTTCATTAATAATTGTCGTAATTTTAGCACCTTGCTCCAGCCTGCTATGAAGATCATTACTATGATAAATAACGACTTCTCGCTTTTGCTTCATATGCCATCACCTCGTCTATATCAAGCTTCTGCATGCACGCTTAGCCTCCAACTTGAAACATTCGGCGCGTAGTCAGAATTTTACTTTCTGCTTCGTCTACTCGCAAGTAATTATATAATCTGCCGAAAGAGACTTTAAGCTGCTCCACGGTTCATAGTCCCTTCCTTGATACTGTTTAGCATAACATTTTTCGTCTAAATATGGTATGCTTATACTACTTGAACACTAATAAAGGTAAGTAGGTATACTATGACATACAAATGGACCATACAATTATTTGCAGGACTTGCACAACGATTTAACACGGAGCAGCTGCAGCTTGAGCTAACAGAGCAGCAAATGACATGCGGTGAACTTAAACAGCAGCTTATGATCATCTATCCCGATCAAGCAATGCTTCTAAAAAGCTGCTATGTTGCAGCCGATCAAGCCTATTGTCGTGATGAGCAGCTTATTCATGCTGAGGCTGAGCTAGCGTTGCTGCCTCCTGTCTCTGGTGGACAAGCGTCTTCCAGTCCGCCCCCTTCGCATTCCAATCATGAGCCGAAATTCGTCATTACGAGTCAGCCCATTAACGTAGAAGAAGTAATGAACAAAGTCATTACGCCGGCTTGCGGTGCCACTTTACTGTTTGTTGGAACAACTCGTGAATTTACAGAGGGACTTAGAACGATTTCCCTTCACTACGAAGCTTATGAGCCAATGGCTATTAAAACAATGGAACAAATTAGCGAAGAAATTAGCGAACGCTGGCCAGGAAGCGAAGTGGCTATTACCCATCGTATTGGTAAGGTGGATTTGGCTGAAATTAGCGTAGTTATCGCTGTCGCTTCAGCTAGACGCGCTGCCTGCTATGAAGCTAGCCGCTATGCCATCGAACGATTAAAGCAAATTGTACCGATCTGGAAAAAAGAAATTTGGGAGGATGGCTCGGAATGGCTAGGTCATCAGCTGGGTCCATGGGATCCAACTGCACCCCCACGCTGAGTATTAATATGATGAATCAACAAGAAATAGCTTTGTCCCGCTACGCTAAGCAAATGAAAGTTCATACGATTGGAAGCAAAGGTCAGCAAGGAATTGCGAATACTTCTGTTGCGATCATTGGTATGGGGGCATTAGGAGCTGCTGCGGCAGAACAGCTAGTGCGAGCAGGGATCGGCTACTTGCGAATTATTGATCGAGATTTTGTTGAGCTAAGTAATCTCCATCGACAAACACTATATACAGAAGAAGATGCTGCTCAGTTTATGCCGAAAGCAATGGCAGCGAGCAATGCTTTAAAAGCAATGAACTCCTCCGTGCACATCGATGCGGTTATTGCCAATGTACATGGTGGCAATATTGGTGAGCTGCTACAGGACATCGATATAATACTTGATGGCAGTGATAATTTTACCGTTCGTTATCTACTAAATGATTATTGTGTTTCGACGAATAAAACATGGGTATACGGAGCGGTTACAGCTACCAACGGCACAACGACAACATTCACCCCAGAGCAAACACCTTGCTTTCGCTGTATATTTCCTGATCCACCTGAGCTGGGAACAGTTGATACATGTGATACTGTTGGCGTACTTGCACCGATCGTAACGATGATTGCATCAATTCAAGCGACAGAGGTCCTAAAGTTCGCCAGCGGACATCTCGAACAGCTAAACCGTCAGCTATTGCAAATTGATTGCTGGAGTTTGCAGTTTTATAAACTCAATATAGAGCATGCTGTCAATAACAGCTGTCCTTGCTGCAAGCAGCATGAGTATGCATGGCTAGAGCAGCAAGAACCTACCTATGCCAGCAGTTTATGTGGACGCAATACGATTCAGCTTTCCTTAGCTCAACCACTCAGCTACTCTTTAGATGAGCTAGAGAAGCGCTTTGCTGATACCTATCGCCTAACAAGAAACCGCTATTTATTAAAGCTTCACTACTCTGAGGATATCGATGTTATTTTTTTCCCGGACCAACGTTTAATGGTGCAAGGAACGGAAGATTTATTCTACGCAAATACCATAACTAGCAAAATACTACAAATATAACAGAAAACATCATTGCTTACATTGTATAATTTTGCTACTATATTCAAGTATTGTAATAGCTCTTTTTATACCATCATATCTATTATAATGAGGTGGATTATGCGTATTCATATTACAGAAGTAGTAGAAAATGATATTTTAAAATATGATGTTTTTAATGATTACGGTTTACATATCGCATCTAGAGACACTGTGCTGACAGGAAGAGAAATAAGTCTACTTCTTCAACACTCAATAGAATATGTAGAAATATTAGATCGTCCTTCTATTCTCAATAATAGTGTTGAAGCTTTCGATCAGCTTGAACGCACATTAGAATCTACCGCTTCACCCAAATGGGTTCCACAGATGAAGCCAATTTATAATTCCGTAGTTAATGAAATTAAAGAGTTATTTGAAATCGCTCGCATAGAAAATAAAATCGATACGAATCAAGCCGTTGCCTCCTTTTATCCACTTCTTGACAACCTGCAGCTTGAACGCGATGTTGTCTCGCTCTTGCTATTACTGAACAATTCAGACAGCTATACATATCAGCATTCAGTTCAAGTCGGAATGTTGTCCTACTATATCGCTAACTGGTTAGGACTTTCTAATGCCGAATCAACACGTATCGGCTATGCTGGATTTTTGCATGATATCGGAAAATGCAAAATCCCTAATGAAGTGCTTAACAAGCCAGAAAAATTAACTGCTGAGGAATATGAGGAAGTTAAAAAACATACGATTTATGGATATGAAATTATTAAAAATTCAACCTCCGATGAGATGATGGCACTAGGAGCGCTGCATCATCATGAGCGCTATAATGGAGGCGGTTATCCTCATGGACTTAAGGGTGAAGAGATTTCGCTTTTCGGTAGAATTATAGCTATTGCGGACATTTATAGTGCAATGACTTCAACACGTATTTATCAAAAAGAGCGTGATATGCTCTATGTATTAAAAGAAGTTCATCGTCTAGGCTATTCCGACCTTGATCCTGTAATTACCCAAGCATTTATTTCACATATGATTCCGAATTTTATTGGTAAAAGAGTTACACTAAGTGATGGTCGTTCAGGCACAATTATTATGACCCACCCTACTGATTTTTTCAATCCTCTTGTTCAGGTCGAATCACAATTTATTGACTTGTCTATTGTTCGTTCGCTAGAAATTACTCACGTTTACTTCTAATTGAAAAACCTAAAATCTAAATGTACTCAGCACCATTTGCATGAATGTAAAGCAAATGGTGCTGTATTTTGTTCTGAAAAAACAGCTTCAATTTGCATAATGATTAGAGAAAAAAATAATTATTTGGATAGTAAAGGAGAATGTAATGAATACAAGTACAGCAACTACTCAGTCTTCTCAACCAGATTTAACTCATATCAAAGTTATCCCTATTGTCATCGCCCTCATTATTGGCGCATTTGTTTCTTTACTTAATGAAACTCTACTTGGTAATGCATTGCCAATACTAATGCAAGACTTGCAGGTTACACCAGCCAAAATCCAATGGTTAACGACAGGTTATATGCTTGTTGTAGGTGTGCTCGTACCGATTACCGCGATCTTACAGCAATGGTGGACATCAAGACAAATGTTTCTTATTTCGATATGTACATTTTTAGTGGGTACGATTTTCGCTGCTGTAGCACCTAGCTTTGAAGTTTTGTTGTTAGGGCGAATCATTCAAGCAGCAGGAACTGGACTTATGCTGCCTCTTATGATGAATACCATTCTCGTCATCTTTCCTCCTGAAAAGAGAGGCGGTGCGATGGGGATGATGGGGCTTGTTATGATGTTTGCCCCTGCGATTGGTCCAACACTTTCTGGTATTATCATCGATCGTTTGGACTGGCGCTGGTTATTTATTATCGTAATCCCTCTAACTGTAATCTCCGTAATTTGCGGGGCACTTTATATGCGAAATGTAACAGTCGTTACGAAGCCTAAAGTTGATTTTCTTTCTATTATATTATCGACGATCGGCTTTGGCGGTATCGTTTATGGCTTCAGCTCCTCCGGTGACCATGGCTGGAGCGATCCTGAAGTGTACGGTACGTTAATTGCTGGTGGAATAGCCTTAGTGCTATTTATCATTCGTCAGCTCACTGTTAAGACTCCGATTCTGGATTTACGTGCATTCCGCTTCCCGATGTTTTCATTAGCGATTGTGCTAATGTTTATCGTGATGATGTCGATGTTTTCAACAATGGTGCTGCTGCCGTTATTTTTACAAACAGTATTACTGGTGACGGCGTTCAAGTCAGGGTTAATTATGCTGCCAGCCTCAATCCTAAATGGGATTATGGCACCTATTACAGGAAAAATGTTTGACCGCTTCGGAGCGCGTGTCATCATCATTCCAGGTGTAGCGGTAATTACACTGGCTGTCTGGTTGTTCTCCAATATCAGTGCGACGACTTCAACTGCGGAAATTATTATGTACCATATGTTATTGATGGTCGGTATTTCATTAGTCATGATGCCTGTACAAACACATGGCTTAAATCAGCTAACACCTGAGCTATATCCGCATGGTACTGCAATCTTCAGTACACTATCACAGGTTGCCGGTGCGATCGGAACAGCTCTATTTATTTCACGCATGAGTAATAGTGTGGCGAAAAATGTTAAGCTGCTTGAGGATCCAACTGACCCAGCGCAAATGCTGCAGGCACAGATCAGCGGATATCAGGATGCTTTCGAGCTAGGATTAGTGCTTGCGATTGTATCACTTGTGCTGGCGCTGCTAATCCGGAAGCGCTCAGGAAAAGCTAGCTCTGTAAGTGCAGCGGAGTAATTTTCTTACTTTATCGCTTCGAAGTAATGCGTCTTGCAGCTCTTCGCTCCGGAATATTGCGTCTTGCAGCTCTTCGCTCCGGAATATTGCATCTTGCAGCTCTTCGCTTCGGAATATTGCGTCTTGCATCCGCGGTTTAAAGCAGTCTGCTATAATTTAATGATTATGGTTGCAGACTGCTTTAAAAGCGGACCACGTTGTTTTCCAGACGCATTATTCCTGCGCTGGCAGCACGGTGTAGCTTTCCTTCGAAGTGGATAGCTCTTGCTCCGTCGCTCAGAGCATGCTTTTCCTTCGCTAGAAGTATTTATTTATTAATATATAAAACCAAACAGCCATGATGCCTATTTGATTGCATCATGGCTGTTTGGTTTTTAATCAAATTCTTCCTCCGAGCGCTACTGAAATGCACCACCACTTCAATGCCCTCGGTCACTAAACAAATTCAGCGGAGAAGTAAAGTAACCTGTTAACGGAGTGAGGCGCTTTTAAAGCCCGATCCATCCTTATCCCAATAAAGGATCGTGCTTTAAACCGCGCCAAAAGGGTTACTTTACTTCGGAGCATAAAGGTTGTTTTATTCAGTAGCCCAGTCGCGTCCCCGCTCCAATCTCCACAGCTGTGCATAGTATCCGTTAGCCGCAAGCAGCTGTTGATGTGTTCCCTGCTCAACCACTATACCGTGCTTAAGGACAATGATTTCGTCCATTTCAACTGTGTCGATTAAGCGATGGGTAATCCATAGTGTTGCTCGCTTCTCTAGCTCCTGCTTAATATTGCTGCGGAATGCGACCTGCGTCAGATGATCCAGCCCAGTTGCTGGCTCGTCGAGCAGCAATGCTGGACTTGGCTTGAGCAATGCTCTGGCTAACGCTAATCGTTGGCGTTGACCGCCAGATAGCTTGGCTCCATATTCCCCGATCATTGTTTGATAGCCTTGCGGCAGCGACATAATAAACTCATCGATTTCAGCTAGACGTGCTGCCTCACGGATTTGTGCGTCGCTCGCCTCTCGATTTCCTAATCGCAAGTTATCAGCAACGCTAGCATTAAATAGCTGTACCTGCTGAGAAACTACAGCAAATTGACTTCTTACCTGCTCTTCTGTAAGCTGCTCATAGCGTTGTCCGTTCAATGCAATGCTTCCCTGCTGGATTGGCTGCAGCTTTAGCAATGCTTGAATCAATGTGCTTTTACCAGCTCCACTTTCGCCTACTACTGCAATCTGTTTTCCTCTTTGCAGCGATAAGCTAATCTTCTGCAATGCCTTCTGCTGAGCCCCTTCATATCGCACGGCGATATTGTTTACTTCGCAGCTCCAGTCAACTAACGACTGTAGCGGTTCAATATTATCATTGTTCAACGCTGATACATAATGTGCATGCTGAGATACCTTAGAGTTATCCACCTGCTTTTGCTCGTCTGCAAGCTGAAATAACCGATTAGCAGACGCTGTTATTGTCGAGCTCATTGCAAAGGCTTGAGGCAGAGGCGCAGCTGCTTCGAAGCTAGCAAGTGCCATTAACAGGATTGCCGGTAACATATATGGTGCAATACTGCCATCAACGACTAGCGGAATTGCAATGAGCAATAGCACCCACATCCCAAGCTGAGTGACCATCGTCATTAGACCATTACTAATCGCTTGACGACGATGCTCCAATGTTTGCAGCACATTCAGCTTGTTTTGCTCTTCTGCGATTAATTGCTGCTGCTGAGCTAATCGACCATATTGCTGCAAAGTTGAAAGTCCTCTTAGCAAATCCAAGCTTTCCTCATACAATTTCGTTCTCGTTTGTACAAGCCTACTGCCGCTATGTTTACTAACCTTATAGCTACCGTAAGGAAGCAGAATGCCCGCTACAAGCAGCATAATGAGTAGGGCAATGCCAAGACTGTAGTGCTGCCATCCAATAAAGCAGACTGCTAACACAACGGTCAAGCCATATACGATTGGTGGTGCGAACAGACGTAAATAGTAATTTTGAAGCTGATCAATATCGCTAATAATCGTACTTAGCAAATTACCACCACGTTTACGTTGTAGCAATGCAGCACCTCTCGGTTCAATTTTTTCATATAGCCATACTCGTAAACGATGCAATACCTTAAAGGTGGCGTTATGTGAAGCAAGACGCTCCAAGTAACGCAATACCCCTCGGGAAATCCCAAAAAATCGCACGCCGACGATCGGTACATATAACATCAGTACATTTTCTGGCTGCAGTGCGGCCTTTGCAATTAAATAACCCGATGTCCCCATTAAGCCAATATTGGCAGCAATCGTTAAAAATGACAGCAGCACTGCGGCAAATACGATTAGCTTGTGCTGACCTAAAAATTTCATTAAGTTTCGACTAGTCTGCCAAAATAGTTGGAAACTAAAGCTTGAACGTTCATCTAACTTCTCATCGTTAATAATAACCTGCTCTTGCTCAGGCGTCACAGATTCAGCTACAGCAGTGCTATTCTCCGCTTTCTCAGACATAAGTGCCACTGTCTTCCTCACTGATGAAGAATGGCATTGACCAGTCATCGCAGCAGCTGTAACACTTTGACGACCAGCATTCATCGCCGATAGCATTGAAGCGAATTTCCCATTACTAGAGGCCAGCTGCTGCGGCGAGCCTGCCTCGACAATTTCCCCTTCATGCAGCACAATCACTTTATCCACTTTCGCTATCGTTTGTAGATGATGGGCAACTATAATTGCCGTTTTCCCGGTGATCCACTCTTCAATATTTCGTGTCACTAACACTTCATTATGAACATCAAGACCACTAGTAGCTTCATCAAGCAACACCACTGACGCGTCTCGCTTAAGCATTGCGCGTGCCAACACAAGTCGCTGCTTCTGACCCCCTGACAATATGATATTATCAGTAAGTACCGTATCAAGTCCTTGCGGTAACTGAGCAACAAAGCTATGAGCTGCTGCTTGACGAAGCGCATTCCATATCATTTCATCCGTTGCATCTTCTAACCCTAATGTAATATTCTCTCTAATTGTACCGTGAAATAAATGGACGGACTGCGATACAGTCGTTAGCTGCTTACGCCAATGCTCCATTGATAATTGCTCTAATGGTATGCCGTTCACATAAATCGTTCCGCTCGTCGGTTTAATAAAGCCCTGTAGCAAGTCTAGTATCGAGCTCTTCCCTGCGCCAGTTGCACCGACGATTGCAAGCGTTTCTCCAGCCTCTAGCGTAAATGAGATCCTATCTAATGCTGGCGTGCTGTAGCCTTCATGCTGCAACGAGACAGAATCAAAGCGAATATTGTGTCCAGCAGGCCACATTCTCTGCACCTTTATTGCATCAGCCTGCTCTACTAGTCCTTGCGGCTCAGCATCGAAAATTTGAAAGATACGCGTAGCTGCCGAAGCACCATTCATGCCTGAATGAAATTGTGTACCAAGAGCGCGTATTGGCGCGTAAAACTCAGGCGTTAGTAATAATATTAAAAACGCATGATAGAACTCAATCTTGCCTTCAATCAATCGCAAGCCTAGAAAAACAGCTATAATTGCCGTGCTTAGCGTTGCAAAAAGCTCCATTACAAAGGCAGATAAAAAGGCTAATCTCAGCGTAGCCATCGTCGAAATGCGGTGCTGCTCACTTATGTTGCCGATGATTTTCAGTTGGTCCTTGGAACGATTGAACATTTTCAGAGTTTCAATACCGCGTAGTACCTCTTGAAAATGTCCGCCTAGTCGACCAAGCAGCTTGTATTGACGATCTGTACGTGCTTTCGTAAACTTGCCAATCAAAATCATAAATAAAATAAGAAGTGGCAAGGTAATCGCGTAAACAAGTGCAGATAGACCATCCTGCCCCACCACAACGATAAATACAGCAAACGGTACAAACATTGAAAGCGCGATTTGCGGCACATATTTAGCTAAGTAATTTTCAAGCTGCTCGACTCCTTCATAGATCGTCGATACAAGCTCCCCGCTACGTTCGCCTTTGCTATAATGCGGTCCAAGCTGTGATAGCTTGTCGATCAGACGCAGCCGCAAATCACCTTTAATGCCTTGAGCCAGCTTAGCTGATGTATAGTCGCTCAGCATATGAAGTAAGCCGCGTAACACAATGATAGCTAGCAATATCATAAGCAGCAGCTTAACGTTTGCGAGCGTTGCACCCTGCAAAAAGACGCGATTAACAATATCTGCAACATAATAAGCCTCGGTTATTAATACAACACCACCGATACAACCAAATAAGATGCTTATAAGCAGCAGCTTGCGGCTTTGCACTTGCTGAAACAGCCTTTTCATCATAAGCAATCATCCTTAATAGTCTAAATGATCATCCACCGTAACGCGTTTACGGAATACCCAATAGTTCCATGCTTGATATGCAATGACGATCGGAACGAAGGTACATGCCACAATCGTCATTACCTTTAACGTATACGTATTTGACGCTGTGTTATAAATCGTTAAATTCCAATCAGGGTTTAGCGACGAAATCATCACGTTCGGGAACAAGCAAATAAATACTGTAATTGTAGACAGTACAATCGTTGCTCCTGTCATAATAAATGCCCAGCCTGTTTTCCCTGCTTTAATAAAGAAATGCACAGATAATAATGCAAAGCCTGCTAGAATAGGAATTGAACCAGGGTTAATCCCTTTGCCTGTGAACATATCTGTCTCGAAGTAGCTCATTACAACGAATAACAGTAATACGACACTCGTCCATTTACCTATGCGAAGGGCGAAAGCTTCTGCACGCTCCTTAATAACCCCCGTCGTTTTAAGTCCAAGAAATAACGCTCCGTGTAATAAAAACAGAAGAACAATAGAGACACCTGCTAATAAGGAGTACACCGAGATCAAATCCCAGAACGTTCCTACATAGTTTTGATTAGCATCGATTGGTACACCGCGCATTAAGTTCGCAAGTGCTACACCCCATAGCAGCGGCGGCAGCAAGCTTCCGAAGAAGATGATCCAATCCCAAGTATTTCTCCATTTGGTGCTTTCCAATTTACTGCGAAATTCAAATGCTACACCACGACCAATTAGCGCTAGCAGCATGAAGAATAACGCCATATAAAACCCACTAAACAGCGAGGCATACCAGTTAGGAAATGCCGCAAACATTGCACCGCCCGCTGTAATAAGCCATACTTCATTACCATCCCAGAATGGACCAATGGTATTAATAACTACACGACGCTCCGTGTCGGTTTTCCCTAGAAATCTAGACAGCATGCCTACACCAAAGTCAAAGCCCTCTAGGAAAAAGAAGCCGACAAATAGTACAGCAATTAAGCTAAACCATAACGCTTCAAGCATCATTTCTCCTCCTCTTAAATCGCTGGAATATGATCCCCAGAATCCTGCGGCTTATTGTGAATGTCGTTGTGATCAATTTCGATACCTTTACGTACGAAATGAACAACCAAGTAAACAAATACCGCAGCTAAAATACCATAAATGACTGTAAAGCCAATTAAGCTTGTCGCTACCATTCCCGTACTAACATTCGGAGAAACACCGTCTGCTGTATGCTGCAGGCCAAATACAATCCATGGCTGACGACCAACCTCAGTCATAATCCAGCCAGCTGAATTTGCGATAAATGGTAAAGCGATCGCAGGAATTAGCAGTCTCAAAAGTAGCTTTCGATTCTCAATCCTATTGCGAAGCATAAACCATGTGCCAAGCAGCCCTAATAAAATCATCAGCATACCAGCACCAACCATAATACGGAAGCTCCAGTACGTTGTTTTTACTGGCGGGATATAATCCCCTTCGCCGTAAGTTGCTACGTATTGCTCTTGTAGCTCTAGCATGCCTGGCACGCTGCCATACAAGCTGTTAAAGGACAAAATACTTAACGCATACGGAATTTCAATATTAAATTTGTTCTCTTGACTTTCAGTATCAATAACTGCGAAAACGGACCAAGGAGCAGATTCACCTGTTGTTTCCCAAAGCGCTTCTGCCGCTGCCATCTTCATAGGCTGTGTTTCCATAAGATGCTGCGACTGAGAGTGACCTGCTGTAGCGGTCAATACACTAGAAATTAACGCAACAACGATACCGATCTGGAATGATTTCTTAAACATCTCCACCTGTTGTCCGCGCAGCATTTTGTAAGCAGAAACACCGGCAATAAAAAATGCCCCAGTAGCGAATGCTCCATAAATAACATGCGGAAACTCAACCCATAGCTGCGGATTTCCAAGCAAGGCAAAAAAGTCCGTCATCTCAGCACGGCCATTGACAATTTCATAGCCAACCGGCTCCTGCATAAAGGAGTTCGCACTTAAAATCCATAGTGCGGAAAGTGTTGCGGCAATCGCCACCAACCAAATACATGCAAGATGCACCTTTTTGGATAGACGATCCCAACCAAAAATCCAAATCCCTAAAAATGTAGATTCTAAAAAGAATGATACTAACGCTTCAACTGCTAAAGGCCCACCAAAAACTGCGCCGACAAATCTTGAATAGTCAGCCCAGTTCATACCAAATTGAAACTCCTGCATAATTCCAGTTACTACCCCGACAGCAAAGTTGAGCAGGAACAACTTGCCCCAAAATTTCGCTAAGTGTTTGTACGATTCATCATTTTTCATTACGTACATCGTTTGCATAAAAGCAATTAAATAAGCTAAACCAATGGATAGTGGAACAAATAAGAAGTGATACACAGTTGTAATTCCAAACTGCCATCTTGATAAATCCAATGCATCCACATATATCTCCCCTTTCATTGAACCCAGTATAGCGCCAAATTCTTCGAATATATGTGATTTTTTTCACAGTAATTTTTACGTTTCGGTAAAGTTTGTGACAATTCGGCAAAATGAAAGAAACCACCTAGCGCCGAATAACAGCACTACGTGGTTTCACTGACTTAATGTATGGGATTACTTTCTGCTATGAACGATTGAATATAACAAGCTTAGTCTCGCACATATCCTCAATCGCGTATTTAATTCCTTCTCTTCCAATTCCGCTATGTTTCCATCCGCCATATGGCATATGATCAAGTCGGAAGGTTGGGATATCGTTAATAAGCACGCCACCTACCTCTAGCTTATCGCTAGCATCGAGCGCAGCTTCTAGCTTGTTCGTATAAATACCTGCCTGTAAGCCAAACTGTGAATCATTGACCAGGTCGATCGCTACATCTAGGCTAGGTACAGCGTTAATGCTGACCACTGGAGCAAAAACCTCCTGACGAATGACCTTAGCTCCTTCAGGTACTTGAAGCAGCACAGTAGGCTGAAGTAAGCCTTGTTTAGCAAAGCCACCTAGCGCCAGCTCTGCCCCTTGCTCCACCGCTTCATTGATCCATTCTAGCGCACGCTCCAGCGCAGCAGGATTAATCATAATCGAGACATCCGTATCTGGTTGAAGCGGATCACCAATAATAAGAAGACTAGCTGCAGCAACAAATGCCTCCACAAACTTCTTATATACCTCTTTCATTACATATATACGCTGCAATGAAATGCATACTTGTCCTTGATTGGTGAATGCGCCTATAACGCAACGGGCGGCTGCTTTTTCAATATCAACATCATTATCAATGATTACAGCAGAGTTAGAGCCTAGCTCCAACGTAACCCGCTTCAGACGAGCATTGCTTCGCACCTGCTCACCTACATATGGACTTCCTGTAAAGGTCACATAGTTCACACGGTCGTCTTTTACGATATATTCACCCAGCTCCTTACCCTCACCAGACAGTACATTCAGAGCTCCCTCAGGCAATCCTGCCTCGTGAAATAACCCCGCAATAAAGTAAGCGGAAAGTGGCGTTTGCTCAGCAGGCTTTAAAACAACGCTGTTACCTGCTGCGATCGCTGGTCCTAGCTTGTGCGCGACTAAATTCATCGGGAAATTAAAAGGCGTAATTGCAGCTACAACACCGATTGGCTCCTTGCGCGTATATGCAATACGTCCTTCTCCTCCAGGAACACTATCTAATGGGAGTGTTTCTCCATATATTCGCTTGGCTTCCTCTGCAGCTAGCTTAAACGTCGTTACTGTACGATCAACCTCAGCATAAGCAGCTTTAATTGGCTTTGCTGCTTCTTGAGAAATTAGCTTGGCCGCTTCCTCCTTGCGCTGTGCTAATAAGCTGCTAACCGATTCTAAAATATTGCTTCTCGCATGTGCACTAAGCTTACGCATGACAAGCTTAGCTTTCACTGCTGCAGCTAACGCCTCATCTGCTTGGGCCAAAGATGCTCCTGCTACATCCGCTAGCTTTACCCCTGAATATGGCGCAAATAGCTCGGTTTCATATTGTCCTTCAACCCACTGTCCTCCAATAAATAATAGCTGCTTCATCCTATTCTCCTTCAGCGTTAGCAAATGATGCTATAACGACATTGTATTCGTCATCCGACATGTAATTCATTATTCCACTTAATGCAATCGCTAAATTCTCAGAAACCATTCGATTCGCTTTAAAGAGCCCACCCACCTCATGCTTTGTTAAAAACTCAACGACAAGCGTTCCAGACGAATTTCCGACCTCATGTCGTATGAGCTCTAGCTCTCTAACGCCGATCAGCTTGAGCTTACTAACATTGAATCTGCTAAGATGCCATGGTGCAATATCAATAAATCGACGGTTATTGGGATCGTAAAACCTTACTCCTTTAAGCTCATCTTTATACATTAACATTCCTGCAACTACTGTGTTGGCATGCAGCTTTTGTAATAAGTTGATCTCCATTGACTGTTGATGCTGTGATAAATTTTCAGCTGGAGATGACTTCTCAGCCATCGATTTATATGATTTAGACGAGAAGCCTCTTTCTCTTTCATTATATATTCTAAAGCCTTGCCCTTTATTTTTGAAATCGCTCATTCCAACCCCCACCTCATCTGTGGTTTATTCAACTTTCAGAGATATTAACTCTATCATATGAATTTTAACAGAAGGAGACAATTGATACATGCTTTTTTTTTAGAATTCTTAGCAAAATGTGCATCTATTACATTTTTAGTATACATCTGATATGTACAAATTAGTTCACTAGCCAAGAAGAAGCCACTTCTAATTAGCGAAGTGGCTTAGAAAACGTCTCTTTCATTTCACGGACTAATGCTTTTAGGTCATCTGTAATATTCATCCCACGGTTAGCTTCTTCTGTTCCGCTCACCGTATCCTTGTTGAATGTGCGAATACGATCATAGTCAGCTCTTCTTGCAGTAACCGAGACCTCATAACCACGATATAGCTGCTGCAACATATTTTTTACATCATTCACTACAGCTTCTCGTTGCCCTACATTTTCCACATCAAGACCTACGATAATTTTGTTATTAATGATATCAATTGTTGCATCGTTCACACCATTCACTTTACGAATATTATTCATAATCTTTTGCTGCTGCTCAGTCATTGATTGACCATTCATCATAAGATCATGATCGGTGCTTGGATCTCCTGTTCCAGCTGCATTATGAGCTTTTACACCGTTTGCAGTCATCCCATCGCTTTCGTCTAATAATGGAGCGCTCGGGGTGAACTGAGGTCGGACATTGCTGCTGTAGTAATAATCGTGTCCAGCTTTCGGCTCACTGCCACAGCCAGATGCCAGTCCTAACAGCATCATCAACGCGGTAATGGTAAAAGCCAACTTTTTATAGTTATTCATGCCTATTCACCTCCTGCTAATAACTTGTTCAGCAGACTGGAGGCTTATTCTTATTAAAAATTTACAGACGTCAAGTCAGTGGAAACTAATGGTGGGCGTCCTTTTTTTATTTTATACACATATTCATTTACTCTATTGGTCAAATTAAGTTCATGCAAGCTGGATTATACTTATACCCCTGACTTAGCAGATAGTACATTAACGAGAGGAGTTACACAATGTATTTTTACAAAGAAGATTTAATTAATATGATTGTTCCAGACAAGCCAGATCCTGCTGCTGCCAAAGTTCTGCAAGAGGCACTAGGCGGGCAATTTGGTGAAATGCGTACCATGATGCAATTCTTTTTCCAAAGCTCAAATTTTCGTGGCAAGGAAAAAAAATATCGCGATCTGCTTCGAAACGTATTTCTTGAGGAAATTGCCCATGTCGAGCTTGTTCAAAACACGATTAACCAGCTGTTAAATGGTGCAGGAGATTCTAATTCCGTTGGTAATGGTGGCATTGATGGAGCTCCGCTTGATGATGCAATTAAAAATGCCAATCCACATCACTTTATTATGGGCGCACAAAGCTCCTTACCTGTTGATGCAGGCGGCAACCCGTGGAACGGTTCATGGGTATATAGTCATGGCAATCTTGTTGCCGACATGCTGAACAACGTTGTATTGGAATCTACAGGAGTGTTACAAAAATCAAGAATTTATGAAATGAGCACGAACAAAGCATTTCGTGAAACGTTGGGCTTCCTAATCGTTCGTGACAATGCCCATCAAAATGCATTTGCCAAAGCATTAGAAACGCTCGGTGTAGATTGGGGTAAGCTCTTCCCAGTTCCTAACTACGACATTAATAAATATCCAGAGTGCAAAAAATTTGTTGATATGGGCTTCCATAATGCATTGTTTAATTTCCGCTTAGATCAAGATTTATCTGGTGAAGTCTTTAATGGTCAGACACCAAGCCGCAATGGCGGACAACTACAAGTTATGCAGCCGCCAGTAGGCTTCCCTGTACCACAGATGCCAGAGATGCCAAATGAGCATAGTCCTGGCTTAGTAGATCTGCATCATTAATTTTAATTAAGGAGAGTTAACATGGGAATATTATCTGGTAATCCGAAAGAACAGCCATTACATTATGGTGAAGTATATGGACTATGGATGACCTCTTGGGGTGCTAAAGGAACAGTATCCTGCTATCAGCTTTACCTTAATCACGCAGGAGATAAAGATCTTAAAAAGATTATTAACGATCTGCTCGACCAAGCTAAGCTTGAAATTAAGGAGACAGATGCTATTCTGCTTGAGAATGGGATTGCACCTCCTCCAGTATTGCCTGAGCGTCCTTCTGTAGAGCTTGATGATATACCAATTGGTGCACGCTTCACCGATCCTGAAATCGCTGCTAAGCTTGCCGTTGAGACATCAGCGTCATTAGCTGCATGCAGCACTGCAATGGGTCAATCGATTCGTGAGGATATAGGCGCGCTATATGGGAAATATCATCTTACGATGACAGCACTTGGTCTCCGCATTCTAGAAATGAGTAAAGAAAAAGGCTGGCTTCTCCCTCCTCCACTTCATGTTCAAGGTAGTGAGGACGCTTAGTAGCCTTATAACAGAAACTTGCACTCAACAGTTGACCTTCATCAGATCAGGTCGCTGTTGTGGTGCAAGTTTCTTTGCTTTTTACTTTGCTTGCGTGATACAAAAAAAAAGCCCGATGCAAAGCACCGAGCTTTTTTCCATAACTAATGTCTTACTGCGGAAAATTCTGATGAGTAACTGCAGGTCGTGAATCTCTTTTAGCAGCACTTACCATCAGTAAAATACCAGTTATGATATGTAGAACCATTCCTACGAAAGGAATCCAGGCTACCAATGAAGTTACGACCCCAAGAATAGAACCATATTTAGCTTCACCATTTTTAGCTGAAAGTATGAGAGTAATAATATGTAGGATGAACATAACACCAAGTGGAGTATAGTAAGTTGCCATGATGAAAGCTCCACCTAGAAGAGGAATACCGAGAAGTATTTCGAATGACCCGGTAACCCATTTTAAAATTCTTGAACTAGTCATATTTTCCCTCCTCAATTAGAACTAGGATAAATATACCAGAAATTTTAGATATTATCTACTATTTTTTATTAAATTTTACAAATAAACATACAAATGGTTCTAGGTACCAAAAAAATATTTTTGTTTTTTCCTCATCACCGCCAATTAGAAAAAGATTTTTCATATCCTTATCGACCTCCGTATAGACAAAAAAAGAACTCTGAGTGATGTATCATCCCACAGAGTCCCCTTACTTCAGCTACTAAACATACCGTTTAGCATTTATTATTACAGGCTTCTATTAACCAATAGAGCCCTCCATCTCAAACTTGATCAATCTATTCATCTCAACCGCATATTCCATCGGAAGCTCTTTCGTGAATGGCTCGATAAAGCCCATTACGATCATTTGAGTAGCTTCGTCTTCTGAAAGACCACGGCTCATTAGGTAGAACAATTGATCCTCAGATACTTTAGAAACGGTAGCTTCATGCTCCAATATAATGTTATCGTTCAAGATTTCATTATAAGGAATTGTATCAGAAGTTGATTCATTGTCCAAGATTAGCGTATCGCACTTAATGTTGGATTTCGCACCATCAGAGTTACGTCCGAAGTGTGCTAGACCACGATAAGATACTTTACCGCCATGCTTAGAAATGGATTTAGAAATAATAGTTGAGCTTGTATCAGGCGCTAAATGCGTCATTTTCGCACCAGCATCTTGAAGCTGACCTTTACCCGCTACTGCGATGGAAAGCACAGTACCTTTTGCACCACGACCACGTAATACAACAGCTGGGTATTTCATTGTTAATTTAGAACCGATGTTACCATCAATCCATTCCATAGACGCGTTCTCATCTGCAACCGCACGTTTTGTAACAAGGTTATAGATGTTTGGTGCCCAGTTTTGGATTGTCGTATAACGAACGCGAGAATCCTTCAAGCAGATAATTTCAACGACTGCAGAGTGCAGTGAGTTCGTGCTGTAAACTGGAGCTGTACAGCCCTCAACATAGTGTACAGATGCACCTTCATCTGCAATAATTAGCGTACGCTCAAATTGCCCCATATTTTCCGAGTTAATACGGAAATATGCCTGCAACGGAATTTCACATTGTACGCCTTTTGGTACGTAGATAAAGCTACCGCCAGACCATACTGCAGAGTTTAGCGCCGCAAATTTATTGTCGCTCGGAGGAATAATCGTTCCGAAATATTCTTTGAAAATTTCAGGATACTCACGAAGCGCAGTGTCTGTATCTGTGAAGATTACACCTTGCTTTTCGAGATCCTCTTGCATACTGTGGTATACAACCTCAGATTCGTATTGTGCAGATACACCAGCTAGAAACTTTTGCTCTGCTTCAGGAATACCAAGCTTGTCAAAGGTTTCTTTAATTTCTTGTGGAACCTCTTCCCATGTTTTACCTTGCTTCTCAGAAGGCTTAACATAGTATTGAATATCGTTAAAATCAAGCTCGCTAAGATCGCCACCCCAAGTTGGCATTGGCATTTTATTAAATTGCTCTAGCGACTTCAAGCGGAATTCAAGCATCCACTCTGGCTCGTTTTTCATAGATGAGATTGTGCGTACAATTTCTTCCGTCAAGCCTTTTCCTGATTGGAAAATCGCTTTGTGCTCGTCACGGAAGCCATATTTGTACTCGCCTAAATCTGGCATAGATTTTGCCATGATCTCTCACGCTCCTTTAGTAATAAATATATCTCACTGTTACTTACTTGCTTTGCTGTGGCTCGATGCCTTTTTTCAACGCGTTCCAAGCCAATGTTGCACATTTGATGCGAGCAGGAAACTTGTTGACACCAGACAAAGCCTCGATGTCCTCTAGCTCTTCAAACTCTACATCCTGTCCTTGCATCAATGAGGAAAAGCGTTCAGCTAAATCAAGCGCTTCTGCATAGCTACGACCTTTAACCGCTTCAGTCATCATCGATGCAGAGCTCATGCTGATCGAGCAGCCTTCACCCGTAAAGCGTGCATCGGTGATCACATCACCCTCAAGCTGTAGCTGCAGGGAAATTCGGTCGCCACAAGTAGGATTGTTTAGCGCAATCGTAACCGAATCCTGCGTAAGCTCCCCACGGTTACGTGGGTTTTTGTAATGATCCATTATGACGCGACGATATAAATCATTCAATTCCATAGCCGAAGAACTCCTTTGTTTGAATCAGTGCATCGGCTAACTGATCGATTTCATCCGTAGTATTGTATATATAAAAGCTTGCTCTCGCTGTCGCAGAAACATTCAGCCAGCGCATTAACGGCTGACAGCAATGATGTCCTGCACGAATCGCAATCCCCTTCGTATCTAATACTGTAGCAACATCATGTGGATGCACATCATCAATATTAAATGTAACCAAGCCTACGCGATCTTGCTTAGGCCCATAAATGGTTAAGCCATCAATGTTAGACAGCACATCGTAAGCATATTTGGTTAAATGCTTGGCATGCTCATCAATAGCGTCCATTCCAATCTGCTCCAGAAAATCTATCGCAGCTCCAAGTCCAACCGCACCAGCGATAATTGGCGTACCGCCTTCAAAACGATAAGGAATGTCCTTCCAGGTAGAATCATACAATTCTACAAAGTCGATCATCTCTCCACCGTATTCAATCGGCTCCATTGCTTCAAGCAGGCTGCGACGTCCATATAGTGCACCAATACCAGTCGGTCCACACATTTTATGACCTGAAAATGCATAGAAATCAACATCAAGCTCCTGCACATCAACCTTCATATGCGGTGTGCTCTGTGCACCATCAACAACGATAATTGCTCCATTACGATGTGCAATTTCGGCAAGCTGCTTAATCGGATTAACACAGCCAAGCACATTGGACACATAGGTAATCGACACAACCTTCGTTTGAGGCGTAATTGTCGCTTCTGCATCTGCAAGAGAGATCGTACCATCTGATTGCAGTGGAATAAATTTAAGTGTAGCTCCAGTTGCTTTCGCCACCTGCTGCCACGGAATTAAATTACTATGATGCTCCATCTGCGTTATGACGATTTCATCGCCTTCACGACATACAGCGCGTGCATAGCTTGAAGCTACCAAGTTGAGTGCAGTAGTCGTGCCCCGCGTAAATACAATTTGCTCGGGAGCCGGTGCATTAATAAAAGCAGCAACCTTCTCGCGTGCGCCTTCATACGCATCTGTTGCACGAGACCCTAAAGAGTGAACCCCACGATGCACGTTGGCATGATCAAGCTCATAATAGTTTCTCACCGCATCAATGACGGAACGCGGCTTCTGAGAAGATGCCGCGCTGTCAAGATAAACAAGCGGATGCCCATTTATCTCTTGATGCAATATCGGAAATTGTTCCCGTATCGCATGTATATTCATCCTTGTAGCTTCCTTTCAAGAAGTCGGTTCAATTGATCTCGAACAGCTTCCACAGGAACCTCTGAAACAACTGGCGCTAAGAATCCATGGATGATTAGACGTTCAGCAACAGTCTTCTCAATACCACGAGACATTAAATAGTACACTTGCTCAGGGTTTACTTGGCCAACGCTCGCAGCATGACCTGCAGTAACGTCGTCCTCATCGATTAATAGAATCGGATTGGCATCTCCACGAGCTTTCGGGCTAAGCATTAATACTTTTTCTGCTTGTACACCGTTTGCTTTCGTAGCACCATGCTCAATTTTCGTAATTCCGTTAATAATAGCGGAAGCAGATTCACGCATTACAGCACGTGTAATCATATTACTGTCAGAGCTTTTTCCGAAGTGAACTGCTTGAGTAGTCAAGCTCATTTGTTGCTTGCCTTGGCCTACACTAATAATTTTCGTATCAGAGCTAGAACCATTGCCTACAAGCACTGATTTCGTATCTGAAACTGTATGACCATCGTTAAGATCTCCGATTATCCATTCGATACGGCCGTCATTTTCAACAACAGCACGACGAAGCGATAAGTCTACGCCGCTTTCACCAAGAGAGTGTACAGTACCAAATCGAACCTGTGCACCTTGCTTAACGAAAACCTCTACTAGTGCTGGATGTGTAAATGGAGCACTCACTGCATCCTTCACTGTAACTGTAGAATCTACATACGTTACACGGCTATTTGCTTCAGCTACGATTAAAATATGTGGAGCGAATGTAGCTTCTGCTTTATCGTTATAAAGAATTGCTTGCAATGGCAATTCAACTTCAACATTTTTCGGTACGTATACGAATACGCCACCGTTCCAAAGCGCAGCATTAAGTGCTGTTAATTTATCTTCATCAAGCTTAATTGCTTGGAACAAGTATTGTTGTACAAGCTCACCATGCTCTTTAACTGCTGTTTCAAGGTCAGTAAAGATAACCCCTTTAGAAGTAAGCTCAGCAGAAATTTGCGACCATGCAACACCTGTATTTTTTTGCACAAGCAAGTTTTCCGTACCCTCTGCAATAAGATCACGAACAGATTGTGGAAGCTCATCGATCGAACTAACCTTTTCTGTTGCTTCGTATTGACCAACCGCTGTCAAATTCCACCGCTCAATTTTCACCTTTTCAGGCTTTGGCCATGGTAATGTTGCTGACAGCTCTGCGCCTTGACCGCGTAGTGCAACAAGCCAGCTTGGCTCGCCTTTGCCTACAGCTATTGCCTCCGCAGTTTGACGATCGGTCGGAGTAGTTAATTGTGTACTCATGTGCTAATCCTCCTTATCCGATTAGGCCTGGCCAACCGTTTCATCTGTAATGCCAAGTTCTTCCTTAACCCAGTCATAACCTTCTTTTTCAAGACGTTGTGCAAGCTCAGGGCCACCAGATTTAACAATGCGACCTTGCATCATAACATGCACATAATCTGGAGTGATGTAGTCTAGTAGACGTTGGTAGTGAGTAATGATAAGGAATCCACGATCTTCTGCACGCATTGCATTTACACCGTTAGCAACGATACGTAATGCGTCAATATCTAGACCAGAGTCAATCTCGTCAAGAATAACTAGTTTTGGCTCAAGCAACATCATTTGTAGAATTTCGTTACGTTTTTTCTCACCGCCGGAGAAGCCTTCGTTCAAATAACGATGTGCAAACTCAGGATTCATTTCAAGATCCTTCATTTTACCTTCCATTTGACGGATAAATTTAATCAAAGAAATTTCATTGCCTTCGCCACGACGAGCGTTAATTGCGGAACGCAAGAAATCAGAGTTCGTTACACCTGGAATTTCAGATGGATATTGCATTGCTAGGAACATACCTGCACGAGCGCGCTCATCAACTTCCATCTCTAAAATATCTTCACCGTCTAGCGATACGCTACCGTCAGTAACTTCATATTTCGGATGACCCATAAGTGCGGAAGCCAAAGTAGACTTACCTGTACCGTTCGGTCCCATGATTGCGTGGATTTCTCCACCTTTAATTTCAAGATTAATACCTTTTAGTATCTCTTTTCCTTCGATCTCTGCTTTAAGACCATCGATGACAAATTTCGTCGACATAATATAAGATCCCTCCACGGTTATTTACATCTTTTGTATGTTGATTCTCATTGATTCTCAATAATTATTATAATTTAGTTTTTGTTATAAATCAATGTTTGTTGTTATTTAGCTTTTCCTTGTTCATAGTTTGCGAGCGCTGCCTTCAAAGCTTCATACATTTCATTAAACTGCTCATCACTTAATACAGGCACTAGCTTACGCTGAGGCAGCTCTTCGCCAATCGTTACCCAGGATTTACAGCCACGATAAGCATCCTGCATTGCAGTTTCAACAGGCTTCTCCAAACGATATACACGAAGCACTATTAGATGAAGCGGCAATGTTTTTTTCCATTTTAATCGCTCCTCGGCAAATTGCTCCGTCCAAATATGTAACCCATGCACAGCTTGCAATGCGTCAGCGTCACTAATTAATATGTCCTCAACAACATCTGCATAGCCTTCTAGCTTCATCGTAGGTTGATCAGGGGACCAGTTCGCCATAGTGCTAGCGATTCTTCCCTGGAAAGATGGTTTAAGTAAATGCTCCTTCTGATGCTCAAATGCTGGCATTAGATAAAACTGAGGAGATTGCAACGTAAAGTGCTTTGTTTCCTCAACGATTCCGCCTTTTCTCATGACGAAAATTAGCTCTCCTTTTAAAAGAGAATCAATCGTCACCGCCCATTCCTTAAAAGCAACTAGCTCATTGTTATTTGCCGTTTTCCATTCCACCATCTGTTTCTCCTCCTCCGTGCTTATCTGTAGTCTCTAATCTCTAATTTCAAAGCAATTGCTGAAGATAATTCCGATAAATTTTCACGGAATTGTGAAATTATTATTCCACGTCGAATCATTATCTATTATACTATAAGTTATGGTGTATGAACGAAACTGATCACGGAGGTGGAGATATGTCAACATATCATCCTTTAACAGAACAAGAAGCCATCGAAATTGCTCGCAACATTGAACAGTTTTTCCCTTCTGACGCAAATTTAAGCTGTAATGAAATCGGAGACGGGAATCTTAACCTTGTGTTTCATATAAAAGACTCTGTAAGTGGCAAAAGCCTTATTATGAAGCAAGCTTTACCTTATGCCAAAGTCGTAGGCGAATCTTGGCCGCTAACACTTGATCGCGCGCGTATCGAGAGTGAGAAGCTTATTCTTGAAGGCAAGCTTGCACCTGGACTAGTTCCACAGGTGTACAAATACGATACCGTGCTCTCCCTCACAGTAATGGAAGACTTAAGCGATCATGTCATTATGCGTAGAGGATTAATGGAGTGCAATGAGTATCCGTTATTTGCGGATCATATTTCCACATTTATCGCGAATACGCTTTTCTACACATCTGATCTTGGAATGAATCAGCAGGAGAAAAAGCTTCAAGTAAAAAGCTTTATTAATCCTGAGCTTTGCAAAATTACTGAGGATCTTATCTTTGACGATCCATATACTGTTTCAGATAATAATAACTATGAAGCAGCAATTGAAGATGCGGCAGCAGCGCTACGCAGCAATGAGCAGCTACATCTTGAGGTTGCAATTTTACGTCATAAGTTTCTAACAAGCGCCGAAGCATTGCTGCACGGTGATCTTCATACAGGCAGTATTTTCATTACAAAGGAATCCACTAAAGTTATCGATCCAGAGTTTGCATTTTATGGTCCAATGGGCTTCGATATTGGTGCAGTATTTGCCAATTTGTTATTAAATTATGTTGGTCAAGCTCATTGGAGCAAGGACGAGGCTGCTCGTAGCGCATACCGTCAGGGATTATTGGATACTATCGTTTCCATTTGGAAGCAATTCGAAAATAAATTCCTTGCGTTATGGAACGAGAATGGTGTAGATCGTCTTGCTAATGAAGCAAACGGCTATAAGCAATATTATTTACAACGAGTGCTTCAGGATACTGTTGGCTTTACTGGAGCGAAAATGAATCGTCGAATTGTTGGACTTGCACATGTTGCAGACATCGACCGTATCGACAACGATGCAGTGCGTAACGAATGTCAACGCCAAGCATTACGTATCGGCACAGAATTAATTTTACGCAATCGCTCCATTCAATCCATTGAGGAGCTTGTGGAAATTGTAAAAAATAACTAGAGCAACGAGATCAAGCGTAGAGAGGAACGTTCATAATGAGTGAATCATATGTAGGACTAGAATCAGTCAAATGGAATAGCGGTCAAGTGGACCTGTTAGATCAACGACTGTTGCCAGAAGAAATTGTATATTTGCCGCTAACTACACAAGAGGATGTATGGGAAGCAATTCGTCATCTGAAAGTACGCGGTGCTCCAGCAATCGGCATCGCTGCAGCGTATGGCGTTGTTATCGCAAGTCAACAGGCAGAAAGTATCGAACAATGGATCGAAGCAGTTAACAGCTCTGCACAATACCTAGCAACAAGTCGACCAACTGCGGTTAATTTGTTCTGGGCATTAGATCGTATGAAGGCTGCGGCTGAGCAATTTATTGCTCAAGGTTTTTCATTAGCAGACTGCAAGCAAGCATTAGAGAATGAAGCTATTGCCATTCAACAGCAGGATGAAGAAACGAACCGTGCCATCGGTGAGTATGCATTATCACTATTCTCTGAGGATATGGGCGTGCTGACGCACTGTAATGCTGGTGGACTTGCTACTGCAAAATACGGAACTGCGCTTGCTCCTTTCTATCTTGCGAAAGAGCGTGGCATGAAGCTTCGTGTCTATGCTGATGAAACACGTCCTGTATTGCAAGGCGCTCGCTTAACGGCATTCGAATTACATCAAGCAGGCATTGACGTTACATTAATTTGTGACAATATGGCTGGTATGGTTATGTCCAAGGGCTGGGTTGATGCAGTAATCGTCGGTACTGACCGAGTGGCTGCTAATGGTGACGTTGCAAATAAGATCGGAACATACAGCGTGGCTGTGCTAGCGAAAGCACATGGTATTCCATTCTATGTCGCATGTCCCCTGTCCACTATCGATCTAAACACACCAACTGGCGCAGAAATTCCAATCGAAGAGCGTCCAGATGAAGAAATTACAGAAGGATTCGGTAAACGCACAGCTCCACAAGGGGTAAAAGTGTTTAACCCTGCGTTTGACATTACACCTAACGAATATGTCACAGGAATCATCACCGAAAAAGGCATCGTAACAGCTCCTTACGAGGAGAACCTTCGTAAGCTTTTTGAAAAATAAGGTGACTGTAATACGTAGATAAAAGTTAAGGCTATCGCGCTAATCTGAAAAGATTGCTGCGATAGCCTTTTTAATTGAAGCATAAGCTCTACTGCGAGCAAGAATATACCGAATGCTGCACCGAGAAGTCTGAATCCCCTTAGCCCTACCTATTTCCACATACACTGGCAAGCGAACTATTTCTTTTTCTCGACGACTTTGCCCATTAAGTCGACGGAGGAGAAAAAAGAAACAGTGAGCGCACTAATCAAAGCCTAGTTTTAAACCATCACTTCAATATAAGGTTTAAAACTGGGCTTTCAGTACCGAGAAGCTAGCGTGAAGCTAGGGAACGAGTAGCGCAGCGTACGTTTTTGGTACGTGAGCTAAAGTGTTTTCGCAGAAAACACACCTCGGAAGCATACCCCGATGAACGCTAGATTCGATGTCGATTACGCTACATAGCTAATCATCGTAATCAAAGTGGAGCTCTTAAACCATCCTCTGAAGAGCTTCGATGCCTGACATTCCTATTTTAATACCTAAATTCTCAGCCTCATCTGTAACCGATTCCAGTGGAGCGTTTAGCAGTTCTTCTAGAGTCCGAACACCAACAGCACGTCCTGCAATAATTTTGCGCTCCTTTAATTTATCATTAAGCAATCCTACATCCAGTGCCCCACACATAATGTAGCCGTTATAGAAACCTTTAATTATCAAGACTTTTGGGGATTAAATTATCTAATTTTACCGAAGAGTCACAAACGAGTCACAACCATTGCACTTTACATAGAAATGATTTGTTCAATTTGATCTGCTACTTCTCTTTGCATCGAAGTTGTGACATGACTATACACATCTAAGGTAACACTAATTTTTGAATGACCTAATCTGTCTGATATTAGTTTTACGTTAACATTCTTCTCAATAAGTAGTGTAGCATGTGTGTGTCTTAGCGCATGAAACGTAATATACGGTAAGCCTGACTCTTTCACATGTTTTATATATGTTTTCGTTAGATTTGCAGGAAATACTTGTTTACCGTTGGCTAAATTAAAGATAACGAGATCCATATCTACAAATTTTTCTTTAATTTCTTGTTGTAACTGTATATATTTGCGCTTTTGCTCTAATAAAATGTCAATTAGACTTTCAGGTATAGATATCGCCCTAACTCCTGATGATGTTTTAGCACCAGTTTTAATTGTCTTGCCGTAATTGACAAGTGTCTGATTAACATAGAGCATTCTGTTTGGAAAATCAATATCACGCCATCGTAAAGCTAATATCTCTCCTTTACGCATACCAGTGAATAAAGCTAAAGCGTATATACAAAAATAACGATGATCTTGTGTATACTCTAAAAACTTTCTCACCTCTTCAGCAGTCCAAACTTTAAGTTCTCTCTTAATTTTTTTTGGCAACTTCACTAACCTCATTGGATTTTGTGAAATAATACGATGTACAACAGCACGATCAAATGCCAATTTTAACATTGTAGTAACACGTTCGATAGTATTACGAGCATAACCCTTCTCATGCATTTTATTAACAAACTTCTGACATGTCAGTGAATCAAGTGTTTGTAATTTAATCTTACCTATAGTTTGTTGAACATGATTTTTGAAGTACAATTGGTTGTTATAGTAAGTAGCTTCCTCACACTCTAATTTCCGTTCTGTCTCTAGCCATTTTTGTACGAAGCTACTTACTGTTTCTGAATTAGACCAAACATATTCTTGCTCTTTAACCTTTTGTTGAAGTTCTTGTAGAGCATCTAAAGCATCTCTTTTTGACTTGAATCCTCTACGTCTAATTTGTTTTCGTTTTCCATTTTCATAAACATCAAAGGAAAAACTCCACTTTTTTGTCGCTTTGTCTTGAATAGGTTGTGCCATATTAAACCCTCCATTTCAGAAAAATGGAGTTAAAACTATGCTAGATATATATTAGCATAATCTTAACTCCTTTTGTCACTTGATATACCTTTTAACCAGTTCTCAAACACTTCTTCGTGCACATAGTACTTTCGTCCAATTTTTATAGTATGGAATTGTTTAGATTTCAATAATTCATACGCCTTGTCTCTACCTATCCCTATTTTTTTCATGATATCTGTTGCAGATAACATAACTTTACTCATTTTATTTTCCCCTTATATTTTATGCTTTTTTATAATAAACTTTTAAATTATATGTAAGTATTCACTTGTCTCATTACAAAAAATAGTCTGCACCACTAATCCTACTTTGAAATATCAATTTTCCTCTAGTTATAACTAAACCCTTAGTCGCTTATATAAGAATAAAGATCAAATTATAAAATCCACATTTTTTCTTATGAATTTTATAATCTATCTTTTTTACATTTATTTACATATTTTGATCTTTGCATCCCGTTCTACTTCCTCATATACTTAGTCTTGCTCGAGCAAATTATTTTAACAAACAAGAATAGGAGCAAAAACTATGTATATTATTGATCAACTCAGACAATTAGTTCATGAAAATACAATTACAGATGAGAATGATATTGATATATTGAATGAAATGTATATTAAATATGAAAATAAAACATATGGATGTTTTAAGGCTGTATTTGAATATGATATCAATAAGACCTTTTTCTATGGATTTGAGAATATCCAATCTTCTTGGTCTGTAGATACTTGCGTATATATTGGTAAAACCTCTAATACTGCTGTATTTAATGTAGTAAAAGCCTTATTTCCAATATTTCGACCAGAAAACATTTTTTGCGATCAGTGTCTAACTGAAAAAAACGCAGATGATGCAATCAATGTATTTAGATGCCACTACATTTGGGAGCATGCATCTATTGAAGTAAGAAATGAAACTGCAGAAATGCTAATGCGACGTACATCATTAGAATGGAAGAATGTAAAAAGCCTTCTTCGTCAAAAACCCTATGTACTTTTTTCAAGTTGTCCTAAGCACGCTAAGACTATCCACAAAGAAACGATAGACGATTTAGAAAATGAAATTGATTATGTGTTTCAGGTGTTAAATTCATTCCATTTAATGGATTGTGATGAGAAGTATCTTGAATTATTTTTAGCAGATAATATACAACTTATTGAAGAAGGAATGGAACTTATAGAAACTCAATATATAATCGAAAACGGTATTATTGATATTTTAGCTAAAGATAAATATGGTGTATTATGTATTATTGAAATCAAAGTTGTTGGAAATAATAAGGATATTGTTTTTCAATCTGGGTATTATCCAACTCAATTTGATGAACCTGTTCGCATGATTACTATAGCTCCTAACTACGATAAGAAAATATACCTTGCTTTGAAGAGAATTAACATTGAAACCTTAACTTTTTATCTTGATGACGAAGGTGATTTTTCAATAAAACAGTATGAACCCGAATATGAGCTTACAGCTATTCAACAATTATTAGTTAATTGATTCAATGTGTTAACACTGTGAAACCCATGAATAAAGGCAATTGAATAGTAGTAATTAAATAGTAGTAATTGCTTAATTAAATTGCAAAAAATACCCTAAACACATAAAAATTCAGTGTTTAGGGTATAAAATTAAACGGTAAATTTGGCAGTGAAACTCTTCTGATCCCAATTAATCTTAGCACCAATTGTATTAGCTAATACTCTAAGAGGGACGTAGGTAGTGCTACCAATAATCATTCCTTCGACAATATGACCATTGATACTTGCTTCTTTAGTTTGATTGTTCCAACCTATTTTTGCACCAATGGCATTACCGATAGCTCGAAGAGGAACATATGTGAAGTTATCAATAAGAACACCTTTGTCTGATAATTCCTTATTATTGACGATCACAGTCACTTTTTTCTCATTGTTTTCTTTTAATTTGGATTCAACAACTCGTAAGAAGTCATACCACCCTGTCCATTTACCGTCTGCATTCATCATGCGAGGACAATTCTTACCTGAAAAATCATAATGCCGTCTCAATCTATCAATACCCCAGTTACGCTCTTTAAGCATCTTCACGACTAACTCAATAGCATTATCTAGCGATTTTTCATAATTACGCTCACAAATTTCAATACCTATTCCTTTACGATTACCGCTATTAAGTCCTGAGCCATCACCTGAGTGCCAAGCGCTCTCATTGAGTGGTAATACTTCAATTGCTTCTTTTTCATCGACTACTATGTGATAAGAAGCAGTTCGTGTATTAGATGGATTAGTAAGCCAAGCTCGTTCATTGGCAGCAGTAGATGACGGATTTCCAGTTGAGTGTATAGTTATAGTTATCGCTTCAAGTTTATTAGCAGGTCTTCGATTATGTGGTGTTGATCTAGGGATATGGTCTTGCTTGTATATGTAAGGCATTGTTGTACATTCTCCTTCTTTGTACATTTGATTTAATACGCAAAAAAGACCACAAATCCGATTAAGGAAATATGGTCTTTATCCGTTAGTATTGGTATCCGTTTTTTTACCGCTTGTTACTGGTGTGTGCATATCGGGTTGTTTTGAAAACTTCCACCATAATTTTGGTGATTTGAAATAAATAGCTGCTCCAATATATAACCAAGCAAGTGGTAGTCCCCACCAAAAGCCATACCATGAAGGTTGGAGTTTATAATTAATCAACAGCATTGCTGCACCAATTAATGCAATAAAAAGAAGTAATCCAAATGACATAAATAAAATTGGATATTTTGCTAATAACGACTCTTCTTTATTCTGAGAACTCCCAATGTTTCTATCTGTTAATTTAGCTATTGCATTCAAAAGGAAAAATAATATTAATATTACTGATGAAGCACCGACAGAGCTAATAATTAACAGTTTCCCTAAATCCATTCCGTGAGCATTTTTGAAGAGGTCAGAAAAGGCCTGAATTGCTCCAAATGAACCTATCATTATAGTAGCAAATATACCTAATATCGTTACAAACTGTGTAAACAAACTATCGTACTTATGGTTGGCTTTCTGTTCCATTACAATAAATTGCGTTTGTAACGCTGTGTGTTTTTCTTTAAGTTCTGAGTATTGAATTGACAAAGCTACCTTCTCTTTTTCAAGAGCCTCTAATTGATTTGTATTTATATTGGACATAGCTATACTTTGAGTAATTGCAAGTTCTATATGTCTAATTATTTTATAGTATGTCATAACTGAAACTTCATTTCTCAGGTCATCTTCTAAATTTTCAAAGTAAATGTGACCGTATTTTTTAAGAAGTGAAATTAATATATCATATTTATCCGCAGTCAGATTTAAGTAAATTTCTTCAGTTATCTTAGCATATGGTATTAACTTATTATTGAATACAGAATTATTCAATTCTTCTATGAAGCGTTTAACCAATAGTAAGAACCTATCGTCAGATTCTTCTGTAGATTCTTTACTCTCAATACTTTCATTAAAAAAGTCATCTAGATTTGCTGATGTTGCAATGTGCAATTCACTTACAGAAGTAATTTCATTAATAAATTTACCGAATCTCTCTAAGAACTCTTCTTCAGAATATTTTATCTCATTTGTCATCGAGTAAAATCCTCAAAAATTTCATCAAGTGTATACGGTTCAACATATCTCTTAGCAAGAATTTCTGTTTCAAACCTTGCCCATGCATTCATTTGGTGAGAAGTTTTAACTAGCTTAAATACATCCATCTTTAATAGTCTCAAAATAAGACTGTTCCACCTTGTATATTCATTAAATAACTCTCCACTTTCAATTATCGGCTTATCTCTATAAATACTGTATGAATGATAAATACTCTCAACCACTGGTCCATATTGCCACTTTTCAAATGGGATGGTATAAGTATTTTCTACAAGTTCGTCAATTCTTCTCGTTTCCCTCATATGAAAACCCATCGTAAAGAACATTACTTTTTGTAATTGCAAGTTAGTTACTTTTGTAGAGTTTGAATTGGCTACTGCAATTACATGGTTTGCAAATCGTCTCATCGTCATAACCAATCCCTCCTTTGTTTTCACAAAACACGAACAATCGTTCTGCATTTGTACTATCCTAATTATGCCACAAATAAATCACTTTGTACATAGGCAAACCGAGTTATCATACCTTAAAACTTTATAAATGTCTAGTTAAAAATGTAAAAAAGACCACCTAACTCGTTATCACTTTGTCTACTCGTCCTTAAGTGCTTCTATACTCTCTCTTTGATCTTTCTCACTCATTTTAGAAAAAGGAATAGCAGGTTTAACATCATCTAGCGATTTCTCTTCTTTAAAATAGTTTCTTTTGTAATTAAATTCTCATCATCTTCACGATACGAACCATCCGAAGACAAGACAGTTTGACCTTGTTCATTCTTTATAATGTTTCTGTTTGCAAGCTCCCAAAGATTTTGCTTACTCTCAGTCCAAATGTCATCTATACGTGCGTCAACCTTGTTGTTAGCCAATTTGAGTTTCTCTTGAATTGTTGATGTGTCTTTAGTGTTCTTTTCAGTCATTTCGATCCACTCTCCTTCAATAATCTCAAGCTCTGGATATGATTCGTCATCCCCTGTTGTTAAAATTATGTCAATATTATTATCTTTAATTGATTACTTAAAATCAATATATAACTGATAATATAAGTTATCCTCTTGCTAATCGCCATTGCTTATACAGTTGATGTACCAAAACAGCAACAGCAGCTACTAATACACCTTGAATAATACCTGTTACAATTGAACCAATAATTGCAATTCCTGCAATGATGCCTAAGCTTATGAGAATGTAAGGAATCATCCAGTTCTGTACTCTAGGTGTATTCTTTAAAAGATAGCCAATAAAAATAAGGCATGGCACAATAGCAGCCATACCTACTTCGACGTATTGGGATAAATAAAGATAAAGTTCGTTATTAATTATAAAGTCCATTATTCGATCTCCTTTAACTACAATTATTTTTTCTCCAGAGTTGCAATTCGTCTATCAACTGCTACGTCATGTTTTGCTTGCAATTCCACATGTGTTTGAAAATCTGAACGAAGAGACAGTAAGTCTTTGGACAAGTCATCATGCTTTTTGGTAATCATTTCTGCAAATTTGTCAAACTTTTCACTATATTGCCGTCCTTGTTCACGATGCTCTACTCTTAGTTCGTCAGTGTTCTTTCTTATATGATCTACATTGTTCTCAAGGATGATAATTTTATTTGAATCTAACAAAGCTTCTCTTGTATCTTCTTTTCTATTTCGTTGGATATTTGAGTATAGAGTATAAATCGTACCCACAAGGCCCACTATTCCAACTACAATAACCCAAAACTGATTAAAATCAGAAGGCATCGCATTCACCTCCTCTTTATTCCAAATGCGTTTATTTATAGTCTGATTATTTTTATTTATAGTATATAATTAAGGAAAAAGGCGAGGTGTTTTAAATGATTGTTTATCATCTTGACAGATTCAAGCTACTTCAAGAAGGACAAGTGATCGAATATCTACGTACTCCTATCCATCCAGAAGATTTGAATCAAATGGTATATGATAAATATCCCAAAGGCTTGAGTCATCACGGAGACTTATATTATGCTAGAGAAATCGAGCAGCAATTTATCTCCGACTCTATTCTTGAGAATATCCTTGAATATGAAAGACTATTATATTACCCTAATCGCCCTTCACGTTTTCAATCAATCTTCACATCCCCATCTTTAGAACAATTGAGACAATGGACTGAAACGAGCACCTTCAAAGACAGAGACTATAATATATGTGAACTAGAATTTAGACATCAAGATTTTGCGTTATTAGATAGTTCGTGGCTAAAATTCAATCTCAATAAACCGTCATTTCTCACCACATCATATAGAGCGAAAAAATACTGGAGTGGACAAGAAAGCGATAATCCTAAGTATGAGTTACTTGTTCAGCTCCCTGTTAATGTCATTAGGTGTATTCCAAAAAGTGAATTCGTCTTAGATCATTAAATGGAATGGTGGTGACTAGTTCCATCTTTATTCGCTAATAATGAGTTGAAATTACCATGATCATGTTCGCCATCTTTTCTTACAGTTGTAACTAATAATGAATATGGTTCATCCTCATACAAAATATCTATCATTCCCTGTATCATATCTCTTACTTTAAGCATTTTCTCAGCAGAAACCGAATCAAATGTCATAATTGTCTCTCCTTGCGTGTCAATCTCCATTAATAACTACCGCCTCCACGACTATTAACAAAAAATTGAATAACTAATGTCGCCACAATGCGACTATTTCTATTGGGGATAATTTCGATTTCATGAAATTGTCCTCTTTTTATTTTCCCTTCGCTATCTAATTCTAGGTAGTCAACCAAATCAAGATTAGTCGCACTCGTTGATGATCCTGGCACTAAATTCCCATCTACCAAAATTCCGTTAGAAGTTGCGGTTGTTCCTTCGTAAATGCCAAATACCAATGCATGAGTGTGTGGTGGTATTTCCAATGAATGTTCATGATCGATATAATGCGAGTGATTCAATACATCGTGTGTATGTGGCGGTATATCAACGCTGTGACGATGGGATCCATCTGTAGTGATAGATGGAGCTGTATTGTTGTTATCGGGATTGCCGTGATTATGACTTCCAGCTGAACCACCATGATCATGGCTACCTGCGTAACTAGTGTAATACGTACCACCACCAGCCGATGTTGCCATTCCTGTAATTACACTACCAGCTAAAATCATACCACCTGTGATTAAGTTATTACCTCGGATTACAGCACCGTTTCCATCAACAATATAACTGTTCCCATCTGCTATAGTTGTGATTACCTCGCCATCGGATGCAGCAGACTTACTATCAGCCCTAAACGGCTCGTTATTATAAGTCAGTAACACTTTATTAATTCTCACCGCTTCTTCGGGTATCCATATTCTAAATACTGCTGGATGTTCAGGGTCGCAGTTTTCTGCTAGATTGTACACATTGATATTTGTCGCTCCCTGTGCATGAGTTTCATTTATCCGCTGTCGGCTTTCCAAATCAGCCAATGCAGAAGCAACATCTTGTGTCTTATTAGCGATTTCAAGCGATACAGCTGCAGGATTACCGAATAAATCACCTTTAGAGTATTTAACCACTCTTGAAGTGAAATCAATGCCCAGTTCCTCGTCAATCACTCTTACTAATGTGCCTAGTCTGAATTTATCTAGCTCGTCATTTGTGATCTTATAAAGCTCTGAAGCTTCAACTCGATAGGTAATACGCGGTGTTTTGATTTCTTCCAAAATTGCTTCAGCTCTAGCTTTCAATGTCTCGGCATTTTCTATGCTGCGATCTACCCACGTTTTAGCTATAACCCCATACGTAGAAGCCGTAGAAGCCTGTATATAAGGCAATCCACCGTTAACCTCTGCAATGGTCAACTGATTAACTCCCTCGCCATAGCCGAGCGAATAAAGGCGTGTGCATAAGTCTGTAGGATCTTCTTGTTTCTCGATACCTTGCATGTTTACACCGTAGCGAATATAGGTATCAACATCTTCAGACGGTCGTACAAGATTAAGCTGCCAAGGATAAACTTGTGTGTTCCATGTCCACATGTATTCATCCAAAAACGGTTTAGGAATGGCGAATAATGCACCTAGCAAGTTGTCATTTTCAAAGTTGTATTCAAACTCATGTTCAAAGTCGCATGTGCCAAGCTGCCATCGTACAGTTGATTGCTGAGATAAGATATATTCCAGTGTATCGCCAGTATAAACCTCTGCACCACCTACAGTGTGGTACTGGAATAACACATCATCAATTAATGTAGATAGTACATGCTCGCATTGATATGTAATCTCTGCACCATTATTCGACCTTTTGGCTGCCTGTGGCATAATGCGAAATAGTCCGATGTATTCAGATCCATCCCATAATTCAACAAAGTTCAGCGGCTTACATTCAGATATTTTCTCGTCATTTGCTGGCAATGTAAAAGATGCCGTCCACAAACTATTAAGCGGCATATCATATGACACGCTATAAGCTTGCTCTGCAAATGCTACTAGCTCCATGTCTTTGTTAAAGATTTTTATCATGCGATCATCCTTTCTTTAAACATAAAAGAGCACTCCGTTTGGAATGCTCCGATAAAACTATTTTAAATATTCAATGATTTCTTTACACCAATCTAGTAATTCATCAATATTAATTGTAGTGTCCCAATAAACTAGATTTCCATTATCGTCTATTCTTCTTTGCAATGGATAATCTACGCCAGTGTTATAATACTCAATATCACCGTCTATTGTTTGAATGTAGGAGTAACCCCCGCCATTTTCTATGCGACTAAAAATCCAATCGTCTAATTTTTCATCAAAATGCTGCGAATTATTCCTGATAGTTCTTAAGTATACAGGAAGTGATGGTAAATTAGGATAAGAACTATTGATTAAATCCAGTCTTTCTTGAGTTCTTTGTCGCTTTTCACGGTATTTATTGGGAGTAACATTATGATAAGCAATCTGCGAAATCATCGATGCTAAATTCACAGCTAATGTATAATATATAACCTTCTCAAAATTTAAATTTTCCTTTTCTTTCCCCTTCTCAATTAAATATATAGCACCTCGCGCATTTGTTTTGATTTCATTTATATAAGGATGTAAGTGCATTTCTTGCATTTTTCCCATATCGAGCTTCCTCCTTATTCTTAATAACCAAATAATACACATTTGGTATCATCATGTCCATAAGAAGGAACATTCTCACTGCTGCACAGTATGGTCCTATTTTACATTATATTATTTTTCATCGGTGTCTCTTTTAAGTACAACAATTTTCTAAATTATAACATGGTATAGATGATGAAAATAAGATAAACTGAAATCATAAATACAAATTATTATAGATAAAGGAATGTTGCCCGGTGTCCTTATCAAAAATATTTAGAGACTACATATCATCAATAAAATATTCTCTTTCTGTGCGTAATTGGTATGCAGCACTATTTGTTTCATTAACAATACCAGATATTTGTGGTAAATATAGCTATCCTAACACTAACTCTTCAGCTAAAAGATATGCTCAATGGTTCGATAAATACGTTTCAGATTATTATACAACACGAACAAAAATACCAAAGGGCATAGCACTGACTACATTTCTGAATGGCAACGACTGTTATGCATTACGCTGCTCTATGCTACATGAGGGCTCTAATGAAATTACTCATCAATTTTCAAGAAAGCATATTAATAACTTTGTATTTATTGCACCTAGTGAGAACGATTTTAGCTTTGGCACTTTATTTTGTAAAGATGTAGCGACTTTCCGTTTGAAAGTCGATGAATTTTGTATTAATATTTGTAACGCGATAGAGTTATGGTTAATTGATATTGAGAATGATCCTATTATATTAAGTAAAGAACATAAATTTTTGTTCGTACACCAACCTAGTGAGATAAATTGTAATGATTAATCATGATTATTCTCTGTTAATTTTTGATGGAATCATTAATAAATAGGTCACCCTAGGAACATTTCTAAATAATGTTCCTAGATGATCTGAAATGAATATCCCTTTTTATATGCCTATTCTAATACTGTTGTAATAGTGAATATTATGGTCCTTATGGACGTTAGTTGCCTGTTAATGCACGTAGCGCTAGCCAGTCCGTACCAAGCGTATTACCATTACCTACTGTCATACGGCGATAACCATAGACTACATACTTGTTTGGGCTACTCCCCTGCTCGGTTGCAGCATGATTGTACACGACCTTACCAATATCTTCAGATTTCCATCCGGTTGCTGAAGGTAAACCACTTGAAAAAGCCTGCCCATTAAACAAAAACCTACCGTTTTTTGGGTAAATGATCTGTAATAGCTCCCTGCACGACACGTAATCACCTGTTGTTCCATCATTAATTACCACAGATGCAATTTTGCTATTAGGGCTTGCTAACGTGTGCTCATACATCCCATTCACACTGATGCGACAGTTGTTTGCATTTAACATTGATCCGTAATTAATGTCCGTGTCAGTACCGTTTGCTACAGACGTGAACCCATCAATCACTACTGTAGAACCAACAAGATTGATTGCTGTTGCTTTGGTCTCCTCACATCCACAACCTACCAGCGAAACAGTGTGCGAATCAAAAATATTAAATCCAATATTACAAAAGTCCGACGCTGCACTTATAAACGTACTGTAGTAAACTCCATTTAGATAATATCCATCTTGCGAATTAGATTCCGCATAGCAATGATCAATTAAACAGGTAGTTATAGTCCCGCCAGCTACATAAAACCCATACGTCCCCGCCTTACCGTAACAGTCACGAAATGACACCATCCATGTGTTATTTACATAAAAGTTTTTTCCCCACCCAGACGATATAACATTGTGACAAGAGACAAACGCATTGTTTCCGTCGACTGAACCATCAATCGCTATTCCATCTCGAAGTTGCGTTCCCATGTTTTGAACATATAAATTCTCGATATGCACGTTTTGAGCACCATGTACTTTAATAGCTGGACGGCTCATCGCTTTACCGTCCATATAAAAGCGAAGTAAGCGTCAAATAAGATAGTGTATGGAATCACCTATTCAACTTTGAGATAATCCTTTTAGAGTAAAGTCACAACTGTCTTTAGAGTTTTTAGACTTTACTCTAAAAACTCTAAGGAGTGAA
>Ga0182739_1000155_pt1 | contig 131341 bp, 123 predicted proteins | sample eDN5th30CBELigBY_FD_128873 | JGI IMG/M metagenome (GOLD analysis project Ga0182739, IMG submission 128873) | Enriched backyard soil microbial communities from Emeryville, California, USA - eDNA 5th pass 30_C BE-Lig BY (version 2) (version 2) | ecosystem: Environmental > Terrestrial > Soil >...
ACCCAGCAACCCCAGCAACCCCAGCAACCCAGCAGCCCCAGCAACCCCAGCAACCCCAGCAACCCCAGCAACCCCAGCAACCCCAGCAACCCCAGCAACCCCAGCAACCCCGTAAACTTACCAACCTAGTAAGCTTGTATAAATGGTGATGGTGCTCCCACGATAGGTGTCGTTGAATGGTGCTGCTGCTGTGTATGATTCGGCGTCTAACGGTTGGTAAAGTGGCTATTCGAGCGAAAACGACGATTTTGAGTGATGAACGGTTGTCAGAATGGCTATTGCGTCCCAAAGTGGCCGTTTTAGATCGATTGGTGGCCAATAAGCACGATAGCAACCGCTACGGCTTGAAAAAGTGCCAATCAGCCCGGATAAGCACGCTCACAACCGTTATGTTAGGAGAGTGTGGCTCCCAAGAGCCCGAGCCCCCGAGAGTCCTCGAGCCCCCGGCCCCCAATCCCCCCACCAACTCGTGCGTTCGCTGCCTTACTGCTTCAGTGTCACCGGCAGCACACCCTGCGGCTTTAGCTGGCCAAGCAGCACCTTGATGCCGGCCGCGGTATTCGGCTCCTGCTTGCCGTATACGGCTAGCCCGGAACGGATGCCGCTGACGTACAGTGTCTCGTAGGGGTTGCCAAGTGAGAGCAGCGTGTAACGCTTGTTGCGGCTGTTCAGGTAGTCGATCACACGCTGCGTACCCGACCAGTTGAATTGGCTGGCCACGTTGCGGAACTGATAGGAAGCCACGATCGTGTAGTCGGCCTTATCAAGAATCGCATTCGTGTCCGCCTGTCCGATGATTGCAATGTCCGTCTTAAGCGACTGCGACGAGCCTGCCTGCGTCAGCTGTTTCTGCAGCTGCACGGCCTGCTCCTCGCTCGCCGCCGCGATAACGACGCGGTCGCCGGACTGAATCATGTCAGGCTGCGAGCCATCGCGGCTTGCCAGCAGCGTGACTGCTTTCTCGGCGATGTCCTTCTCTACCGCGCGATGCGCGTCCGATCCGATGAGCTTGCCTAGCGCGGCAAGCTGCGAGGACAAGCTCTCCTGCGGCTCGAACAGGCCGTACTTCGCCTTCAGCTCCAATATCCGTTTCACGGAAGCGTGAATCGTATCATCCGCGATGGTACCGTTCTTCACAGCTTGCACGAGCGTTTGATGCGCGGCAGCCGAGTCCTGCGGCATTAAGATGATGTCTACGCCTGCTTGGACGGCACGGATAACCGACTGATTTTCGCCAAAATGGTCCGCAATGGCCTCCATCGTGAACGCATCCGAAATAATGATGCCTTTGTAGCCAAGCTCCCCGCGAAGCAGCCCCGTCAGCACCTTCTTCGATAGCGTCGCCGGAATCGGCACACTGCTGCCATCCTTCAGCGAAGTGACGCGGTCATTATCTACAGCGGGGAACGCAATATGCGCCGTCATGATCATCTCCACGCCATTGTCGATCGCTGCGCGGAAAGGCTTCAGCTCCACCGCATCGAGCCGCTCACGCGTATGATTCAGCACCGGCAGGCCGAGATGGGAATCGACCGTCGTGTCGCCATGTCCCGGAAAATGCTTCACTGCCGCAATAACGCCCGCCTGCTTCAGGCCGCGGATCGTGGATAGGCCAAGCTCCGTCACGCGCTCCGGGTCCGAGCTGAACGAGCGCATTCCGATGATCGGATTGTCGGGATTGCTGTTGATGTCGAGCACCGGGGCAAAATTGAGCTGCAGCCCAAGCGCCTTCAGCTCCTCGCCAGTCAACTGTCCTGCTGCTTCTGCCAGCGCAGTGTCACCAGTCGCGCCAAGCGCCATCTGTCCAGGCAAATTCGTGCCGCCTGGAATGCGTTTCACGACACCGCCTTCTTGATCGATGCTCAAGAAGAGCGGAATGTCGCCAGCTTCAGCTTGCAGGTCATGCGATAGCGTAGTAAGCTGCTTGACGTCGATAATATTTTTGTCGAAAATAATAAGTCCGCCCGGATGCTGATCATGCAGGCTGCTCTTCATTCCTGCGTTAACGGTCGTCGTTGCTTTGCCGTTATACTGCCGAATATCCGGCATGAGCATCTGACCGACCTGCTCGTTAACGGTCATGTAGGAGATCAGCTTATCCCAGTCATGGGCTTCAATCGCAGCAGCCCGCTCGAAGCGGATTACCCTTGTCAGGAAGACAGTGAACTCCGCCCGTGAGACCGATTGGTTCGGGCGGAAGGTGCCGTCGGCATAACCGCCGATCAAGCCGTTGGAGCTCATCGTACGAATCGGATCGGCCGCCCAATGCGTTGATGTATCCGACAGGCTAGCGGCTGACTGCATGCCGCTCGTGAGCGAATACGCCCGTGTAAGAAGCGCCGCGGTCTCTGCGCGTGTAATCGGCGCATCCGGTCGGAACGTGCCGTCAGGGAACCCGCCCGTCAGCCCATTGCGTGCCGCAATGGAGATTTCACGGTAGAACGGGTAGGAGGTACTAACGTCCGAATACGTCGGGGCTGCATCAGGCTGCTGCTCTGGATATAGCTCACGCACCAAGAAAGCAGCGGCCTGCGCGCGGGTTACGCGGCCTTCAGGTTTGAATTGTCCATTCCCGTAGCCAGCAACTGTACCGCGGTTCGCCATATAAGTAATGCTGTCTTCGGCCCAGCTCGAATATTGTAGGTCGGTAAATTTCTGCTCTGCTGAGGCAGGTCCTGCCCATAGAAGCACAGCGCCGGCAATGGCGCCGGCGATAAGTAATGATTTATTTCTAATTGATTTCAACCGTTCCACCTCGTTGATTATGCATGATATAAGTATAGACGTCGTGAGAGGTGAATTGTTTCCTGGAAAAGTATGGTCCATTCCTGATGGATGCATTCATTATCAAATGCAAAATAAATAACCAGTCATCGCTAGAGCCTCGACGCTTGACGCCTCTTTACGGCCGTTATGGCGAAACCGTCCGGAAGTAGCGATAAATCCGATCGAGCTTCTTCGTCTGCTTGCCCTGCCGTTTCTCCATGCCGCCAAACTCGAAAAATTTCACTTTCTTAATGCCAACATACCTGAAGAGCGCTTTCCGCATAAGGGTTTTGTGCGCGTTGTTAAGCCAGAGCAGCGGATAGAAGGGGGGCCCCTTCATCGTCGAGATGCAGACGACTGACTTGCCCTTGAGCAGTCCCTCGGCGAGTAATCCGCCCGTATCGCGATAGGCGAAATTCGAAGCGAACATGCGGTCGATATAGCCCAGCAGCATTGCAGGAGGGCGGCCCCACCAGATCGGATAGATCATAATAATCCGTTCCGCCCACAGCAGCTGATTCCGGTACTTCTCAAGTTGAGGGTCGAGATGCATATCTCTTCTTCGTTTCTGTTCGTTGAACACGAGAATCGGGTCGAAGCCTTCGCCATACAGGTCAAGCACTTGGATATCCTGCTCCTGTATATGCGGGTTCTCTTGCAGGCCTTGGAGCGTCCGCTGCAGAAAGGCATGACTGAGGCTGTGGTGATTCGGATGCGTGTAAATGATGAGGGTTTTCATAACACACCTTCTTTGTTATCATTTGATAATAAGATAGCATCTCGAAATTTATATTGTCAAATGATAATTATGTTTTGATAACTAAAATAGGCAAGATGACCCTGTACGAGGAGATGTTTCATGATGGTGTCGAAGGATACGTTGTTCGAGCAGCTGGTGTCCCTTATTGCAGCCTCTCACCAACTGCATTATGAGCTGACGAAGAATTTGCCGAAGGACGACATTACGCCCCTTCAATACGAGATTCTCGAGTTTCTATTGGTGGAGCAGCCGGTCACGCTGAGCGAGCTGAGCGAATGCAAAGGTATCTCTCTGCCCAATACGAGTCGAGAGGTCAAGAAGCTGACGGATAAAGGACTGTGCGAGAAGCTGGACGATGCAGGGGATCGGAGGAAGCAGTACATTCGGCTGTCAGCGGGCGGGGAAGCGCGAATGAATGAGTGGATGGCGCATATGAAGCAGCTGTTTCTGCTGAAGGTGGAAGATGCGCAGGACGCGGAGCTCGCTCGGATCTCAGAGGCGATTGGGGTGCTGAGTGCTACGATTTTTCGAAAATAACAGCACGAAGAAGGCAGCGGTCCTGAACGGAACCACTGCCTTTTATTTTTGTGGAGAATGGATAACCTTCTGTCTTTTCATTCCTATTCATCTTCCCCGAACACAGGCGTCATAATAACGTTCGATCTGGTCTGGATCGGCGGGAGAGCAAGACCAGGAATATCTGGCGTCGCCAATCCCTGCGCCTGATTCACGACGTTCGCTTCATCGACGATGACGCGAACAGTGAACGTCACCAAGGCGCTCTGGCCAGGCGTTAGTCCTCCCGTGTTAATGCCCGTCATGGGATTGGCCTCGGGCTGCGGGATGTTGTTTATAGCTGTGCTGCCAGCGATAAATTCCGTGCCGTTAGGCGGCGAATCAGAGACAATAACGTTCGCTAGATTCGTATTGCCGGTATTCACCGCTCGAATGCTATAGGACATCCTGTCGCCGAATGCGACCTCTGCCCGGTCGGCCTGCTTCGTTAATTCTAAGCTGGGATGAAGGATTGGAATGGTTACGGTATTGGTCGACTTCGTACGCGGCAGCAGCGTGCGATCCAGCACCTCCGGGATGAAGGAAACAGCTGCTTGATTGCTAATCGCGGCCCCTGCTGAAGCAGTGACGTTAGCGAGGTAGGTGACCGATGCCGTCTGACCGACGGGCAGGAGTCCGACAGCAATGCCAGCTGTCGGATCAGCATCAGGCTGGGGTACGCCATTCACGATTACGCTCCCGGCAGTGAAAGCAGTGCCGCTCGGCAGCACATCTATAATCTTCACAGCGGTCAGATTCGTATTGCCTGTATTCGATGCTGTAACCGTGTAGGTAATCGTATCCCCAGGCGCTGTCACCGTTCGATTCGCTTGAAGAGCTGTACCCAGATTCGGACTGATTACCGGAATAATGTTCGGCGGAATCAGCACAGGCGGCTGTGCTAACGGCGGATTCGGCAGCGGCAGGGCAGCATCGAACAGGATGACCGCATGATTGACGAGCTGGGGTGGATTCGGCAGCGAATCGATATGAACCTCCAACGTAACAGTTGCCGCACCTCCTGGCGGGATCGTTCCGATCCCAATCGCTGTCAGATCCGTCCCCGGTTGAGGGGCCTCATTAATGAATAAGCTGTTCGCAATGAAGGACGTCCCCTGAGGGAGCGGGTCGCTTAGTGTAACATTAACGGCATCCGTATTCCCGGAATTCGTAATTTGTATCGTATAGGTGACGACATCGCCCACGAATGTGACGGGAGTATCCGACGTCTTCACACCGGACAGAGCAGCGAGTACTTCAAACATGCTGTTCCCTCCTCTCAATCGTATTATTCTTCATCCACGATAACCCGAACGGAAGCGGTCGCTGACAGCGAAGGACCATTGCTCCAAGAGCTCGTTACCGGGCTCACAATCGTCGTATCCTCATCTGCTTCGGGCAGTACGAATGGAATGCGCAGCGTATAGTCGGCTCCAATATCGAAGGCATCTCCACGAAGCTGCAATCGGAACAGTGGAGCCGATAATACGCCGTTAAGCAGCACGACGTTGCCGGTATTTCTTACTCTAATGGAGAAGAATACCGTCTCGCCTGGTCTTCCTTCGCTGGGGTCAACCGTCTCGGTTAGGACCGCAGCGGCAATACGAGCAGTTGTGACGGGAGCCGGCGCTTGCTGGATTGGCGTTTGTTCCGAGAAAGCGACAGCATGGCTCGTGAATACTTCGCCACCGGCAGCGTCTGATGGAATGGTGAACGGCAGCGGGAATAGCTGGCTGTGGCCAGGATTCAGCGACGGAATAAGCGTGCTGAAGTCGGTAAGCGGCTCAATGACGCGAACATTCGTTAATACCTGTGAGCTGTTGTTTGTAACGGTGACGTTGAAGATCACCCGTGACCCAGGGTCTGCAAGGGTTGGAACGGCCGTATTCGTTAGGTCGAGCAGAAAACGCTGCAGTCCGACAACGACTAGGGCGTCGCTGTACGGTGTCGGGCTTCCGGCCGGCTGCTCCGGCCAGACTGCTGTTACACGGTTTGCGAATACGGTTCCTTGTGAGGCATCGGCTGGTATTGTGAATGGGAACGACACGTAGGTGATTTGCCCTGGCAGCAGCGTTGCGATAGTGGCCTGAGCGCCTGTAAGGGAATCGGTCAGTACGATATCGGCAGCAGGGTTGCTGCCGGTATTGGCAACCTCTACGGTGAAAATAACCGTCTCGTTCGGAGCGGCTGCATTCCGATCAGAGCGCTTGTTGAGCGTAATGCTCGTTGTTGGAATAGGCAGCTGCTGAACGACAATAGAGGCGGATGCGGATTGTACGGGTGTCTGATCCGAGCCGGCTTCGAACGTATTCGTTATAACGCTTCCGTTAGCCGCCCCTATCGGGATGATGAAGGGTTCCGTACGGATTATTGTCCCGCCTGCTGGCAATAGGGCGACTACCTCATTAATGCCGAGCAGCGGATCGTTAATCGTAACGTTGGTCTGCGGCGTACTGAGCAGGTTCGTTATGGTGAGCGTGAAGCTGACGCCGGCGCCAGGCGCAGCCGAATTGGTGTCGGCTGTCTTCGTTAGACGAAGCCCTTGCGCAATGATGGTAACTACGGATAAGGCTTCGGATGGTGGTGTCTCATTAGAGGTGACGGTGAGCAGATTCGCAATCATTGAATCGACCGGAGCTCCGGCAGGGATGGTGAATGGCAGCGTAAGCTCGTGACTTTCACCGATCATAAGGTCAGGAATGGCCATATCTATGCCGAGGAGCGGATCAAGCACGCGGACGCCAGTCAACACAACATTGCCCGGATTGGCAACGGTGATGCTGTAGTTAATGGTTTGCCCTGGAACAGCGATATTCGTGTCCGGCAGCTTGCGTACACCGAGCAGCGGCGCAGCAAGCACCTCAACACTCGCCGTCGCGGTGATGCGCGTCGTTAGAGCGGATACGGCCTCCGCTGTATTCGTATAGATGGCAGGCGGCAGCTCTAAAGGAACGAGGAACGATACTGGAATTGTCATGCTCTGGCCTGCTGCCAAGCTTGGAATCGTCTGATCAACAGCTAGAAAATGATCGGCAACCGCAACGTTCGTTAGCGCAACGCTTCCCTTATTGTGTACCGTAATCGTGAAGTTGACAGTTCCGCCAGGCGGTGTCGAGACCCGGTCCGCTGTTTTCGTCAGCTCAAGCTGCGGCGTACTGAGCACGAGAACAGCAGCGGTCGCCTGCCGAAGCGGTAGATTATTGCCCTGAATCTCCGCGGTATTCACAATGGCGGTGCCGCTGGGCGTGTTCAAAGGTATGGTGAATGGTACGGTGAATATATCCTGGACCCCAATCCCAATGCGTTCAATCGATTCATTCAGCTCTAGCAGCAAATCGGTCAATGTGACGTTCGTAAACTCTACATTACCGTTGTTAGCCGCCGTAATAGTGAACATGACCGTATCACCCGGTGCGGCTTCAGCTGGGGCAACGGTCTTCGTAAAAGTGAGTACCGGTACAGAGCCGACGTTAATGACGGTAGTCGCCTCTCGACCCTGCGAGAGCTCCGCCGCCGTTGCCGTCACTGTGTTGGTTATAATACCAGGCGGAGTCGTGCTCGGTACGGTGAAGGTCTGCATAATCGTCTGTGAGGCTCCGACAGCAAGCGATGGAATCGTAGTCGATAAGCCGATTAAGCCATCCTCGACGTGAATGCTGGTAAGCTCGGTCTCCCCTGAGTTGGTGACTGTAATGTAATAAGTAACGGCATCTCCTGGCACAACGTCTGTCTGACTAACGGATTTGTCGACTGTCATGTATGGCACAAGGCCGAATTTGGTGACGAACACATCGACTAGCCCTGCTTGCGTAGTCTGGAAAGCACCAGGTGTAACCGGGAAGTCCTCAGAGAAGGTGTAACCTGTTATATAAATATTGCCTAGCACGTCGCCCGCAATAGCAGAGGCGCTGTCGACGCCGGAGCCGCCCAAGTAGCTGGAGAAGATGAGGCCGCTGCCTGTGTCGTTGATTTTGGATATAATCGCATCTCTTGTCCCGTTAAGCGTCGTCTGTAGGGCATCAGGTGTTGTCGGATAATCGGTTGCCAGCGTATAGCCGCCAACGAAGGCGTTGCCGCCGGTGTCCAGTCCGCTGCCATAGGCAAGCTGGGTACTGGACCTTCCTATATAGGTCGAGTAGATAAGGCCGTTCCCCGCTGAATTGAATTTGGCCGCAAAGACATCGGCCGTACCACCCAGCGTCGCCTGGAATGCCCCTGCTGTAACCGGGAAGTCCGTTGATCTTGTATAGCCTGCAACATAGGCGTTGCCTGCGGCATCGGTCTCGATTCCATAGCTGTAATCGACGCTTGAACCGCCGAAATAGGTTGAATACATAAGAGCGTCTCCTGCAGCGTTAAGCTTCGTGACGAACGTATCGCCAGTTCCTCTGCGGACAGTCTGGAAGGCACCAGGAGTTGTCGGGAAATTCGTGGAGTTCGTATTGCCCGTCACATAAGCATTGCCGCTGCTATCAACCGCAATAGCGGTGCCGTTATCGCCGCTCGATCCACCTAGATAAGTGGAATAGACGAAGTCACCTGAAGGGCTTAATTTGGTAACGAACCCGTCATTAGCTCCACCATAAGTGGCCTGGTACGAGCCAGCTGTCACCGGGAAATCAGGCGAAGCCGTAAACCCTGTCACATAGGCATTGCCCGTACTATCGATTGCGATGCCGAGACCGTAGTCATGCGCATTGCCGCCGAGATAAGTCGAATAGAGAAGCTCGTTTCCTTCTGCACTCAGCTTGACAACGAATCCATCGCTGACCCCGCCGAACGTAGGCTGAGCAGCGCCTGGCGTCACGGGGAAGTTATCGGAATACGTTCGGCCGGTGACATATGCGATACCTGCAGCATCAATTTTAATATTCTGACCTACATCATAGGCGGTTCCGCCCAAATAGGTCGAATAGATAAGTCCAGTTCCAGTTGTGTTCAGCTTCGTAATGAAGGCATCTCTGTCACCGGCATTGACGGATTGCAATGCTCCGGGGGTGACAGGGAAGTCCGTAGACGTTGTTATGCCGGTCACATATACGTTGCCTGCAAGATCGGCAGCAATGCCGAATGGTTCGTCGTTGCCTGATCCGCCTAGGAAAGTGGAATAGACAAGCCCGGGATCAATGACGAGCGGGACTTGTGTGTCATACGGTTCATCGAGCAGGAATCCAACCGCATAGGCCGACTGGCCGGTCGATTCGAGCAGGAAGGAAGAAGCAACTGCGATCCGCTGCCCATTCATCTCTTGATAGCAGATTGGTGCGGGGTCCGTTAGGATGCCAAGAGAGGTGTGGATGTTAAGGCTGCCTTCCTCATCATGTACGACCTGCTCAGCTCCCTCATAAGCGAAGCGAATCTGCGACGCATCGGCCCCGGGATGAACGATGAACTCATACTTAATGGCTTGCCCTTCCCCGCGAAAAATAAGATCAACACCGCGCCACAACTCCCGATAGACGATTCGCTGATAGGCTGGGATGTTCGTCCGCCATTGAGAAGGATCGGCTCCCCTGAAGTAATGATGCTTGCCTTCAGTCGCCTGCTCTCCTTCGGGCTGTACACCGGGATCGGCGTCCAGGAAGCGGAAGTCGAGACGAGTCTGTCTCACTTCACGTTCGCTAGGACTGGACTCGGACTGGCCGTAGATCGTGAAGATGGCTTCACCGGTTGTGAAGGAAGCTTCAAAGCGGGCTCCCTTGGTTGTGAACAATACGTGAGGGTTATTGAGCTGCCCTCGGTTCGGTATAAAGCAGCAGGGCAGTGCTTGAAGCCTGCTTACGGGGGATGTTGACATTATTCATTCACTTCCATATCTCGTAGTAGTGCTTGCCGGATGAAGTCAGCCTAATTAATGCAGATTATGTTCTCGATATGGATGTGTGATTTGTCTCATCGAAATGGTACATTGGTAGAAACAACTTCTTCGAAGGTGGTGACTGTCCGTGATGACGGTTGTCTTATGGGACTTGGATGGAACAATTCAGGATAGTGAGCCGCTCGCTAAGGCTAGCACACGCTACGGCTTTGAACAGGTGTTGGGCAGAGAGCCGACGCAGAATGAATATACGCAGCTGCTCGGGCGGCCGCTGCCCGTAGTCTATCGCGAATGGTTCAGCGAAGAGCTGGTGCAGCGCATTCTGGAGAAGATGTCCGACTATTACCTTGATCGCAAGGACCAATTGGTTTGCTATAAGGGTGTGCCAGAGGTGCTCGCTGCGCTGAAGCTTCGGGGATACCGCATGGGGATCGTAACGTCCAAACGGAAGGTTAATGCTATAGATGAGCTAAAGGCTAAAGGTCTAGACAGCTGGTTCGAGGTCATCATCGCTCAGGAGGATACGGATCGGCATAAGCCTAGTCCGGATCCTTTGCTAGCGGCGGCAGCACAGTTGAATACGGCCCCGGAGCATTGTGTCTATATCGGCGATCAGCCTACGGATATTCAGGCCGCCCATGCGGCAGGGATGCTAAGTATTGCGGCACTCTGGGGAGAGGGGAGCCTGGACCGGGTAGAGTCGGAGTATCCGACGAGGCTTGTTTACAAGCCGAACGATATTTTGGCTGCACTTGCCGAAATTTCGATCACCCGCGATTCATTGAATCGCTCTAATAGCGGTTGGCATAGTGCTTATTCCGGTCACAATCCCCTTACAACTTGAAAATAAGATATTTGGCCGAAATAAGTCACTGCTGCAACCGTAACGATATCAAACGGAGCAAGTGAGGATCGAAGCCCCGCCGCAGCCGCAGTCACCTTACAGGGATAAGGATGCAGCGACGGTTATTGCTTCTTCACGACTTTCTCGTGTAAAGCTGCTTCTTCATCACAGCGGCAAGCTCCTGCAAGTCTTGGCTGGAGGATACGGTAATCGTCCCCGGAAGGAAATTTATTGTCCGAAAAGAATATTTACACATATTGCATATGTTTCAGAATAATCGAATAGCCAAGACGATGCTGAAGAAGGAGTTGAATGAATTGGCAGAGAAGGTTAGAGCGCGTATCACAGGGGCATCCGTTACGCTTCTGGTTGAGAACGTGGATGCGGCGGTTGCATTCTACGAGGGAATCGGATTCCATGCCGAGAATATAGGCGGGCACATCCACGTGAGTAACGGTGGTGCGACCTTTATTCTGCATCCGGCGAAGAAGCAGTCGGACATTCGTCCGAATTCGGCCGCAGAAGGCGGCATTTATTTCGATGTCTTCTGTTATACCGATTCAGAAGGGCTGCGTCAGCTGTATGCCATTACCCAAGAGAAAGGCGTAGAAGTCGTTAATGGTCCGCACTGGTCCGAGGGCTGGAGCGAGTTCACGATTCGTGACTTGGACGGGTATCAGGTTGCTTTTGGGGGAGGATAAAGAACCTGCATTTCATCATCCCTGACGAGCGTATCGGCGCACAGGCTAATAACGATTTTAATCTAATCGGCTTACTAAGATTATCGGTGTAAATAATGCTACATCCTACCATTTCAGCCATCAAATTAAGTCGAACTAACAGACTGATTGTACTACAATGAAAGTGATTTCATTTTCTGTATGAGATGGTGCTGATAATGTCCATAACGCTGGATGCAAGAGCGGTTTATACAACATTGTTAATCGGTTATTTGATCGCATTAGCGGTCACGATGGCTTATTGGCATGGCAGCATGAAGTTTGAAACAATCAAAGTCTATGCTGGAGCTAAAAGCTTGCAGGTCGTCGGCCTGTTTTTGCTATCCATGCGTGACTCTATTCCAAGCGTTTTATCCGTATTAATCGCCAACTGTATACTCTGTATCGTATATACGTTGGAGATTTGCGTGCTGTTTAATTTGCAGCATATGCTGACGGCAAGAATGAAGTGGCTGTACAGGAGCATTGCGCTGGGAGGCGTAACAGGCTTTCTTCTGATCTATGCGTTTAGCGATGGAGATGAATGGCAGACAGCATTCAGCTGCATAATGACGGCTATCACATTTATCCCGGCCTATCGTGTAGTCGCTGCTCGAAGTGCCACCATGCTTGCCCGCGTGATGGGGACCCTCTATCTGCTTGTATGCGTCTGGTTAATTGTTCGGGCAGGCGGAGCTGCGCTTGGTCAGGCTTGGGCAAGCTTCTATAAGCCTAGCGAATACCAGCTGCCGTCACTGCTGTTTCTATTTCTTATGATTGTAATGGGGCATATCGGGATTGTGCTGCTTGTTAAGGAACAGTTGCAGCGGGAGCTAGTGGAGCTGGCTAATCAGGACGATCTAACGGGCGCGTTGAACCGCCGGGCCTTCACCATTCTGGCGGAGCGTCAGTTAAAGCTCTGCGCGAGAACACGAAAGCCCATTTCTTATCTGCTCTTCGATGTAGACCGCTTCAAGATTATTAACGATACATATGGACATTATGTAGGCGATCAGGTGCTGCGGCATCTTGCCACTCGCATACGGCGTCACTTGGGTACAGAAGATATGTTCGTCCGTTATGGCGGTGATGAGTTCGGCATTCTTCTCCCAGGCGTCGGTGAGGAGGCTTCCACCAGATTCGTAGAGCAAATGGTCGGCGATTTGGAGCAGGCGAGCGATCAGCAGGTGAAGGTGCCTTTAGTACCTTATTCCATTAGCGTAGGGCTGCTGACCATCCATCCTGATGCGCACACCCAAATGGACAGCCTCTACATGACCTGTGATCATGCCTTGTATGCAGCGAAGCGGGACGGCAGGAATCGGGTCATTCGCGTTCAGGCAGATCAGATGGGGGCGTCTCTTGATACCATCCACTGGGAGCGACCCGGAAGGAGTGGCGGAGAATCCTCCGCTTAACCGTAACGATGAGACGAGTCGTGAGATGAGCATCAATAGTGAGGGGCTGCGGCAGTGGATTCTGCTGCAGCCCTTTTATGGTTGTATTCGAATCGTTCGTTACAGCTGCCTGACGCATTACGACAGTACATGTGACAATTCATCGATTTCACGTCATGTTATGTCGAAATACTAGTATAAATAGACTATAATCATAGTTATTCCTATTTTTTGTACGAGATGGTGCATGTTATGTCTATAGTGTTGGATGCTAGAACCGTGTTTGTAACATTATTAATTGGTTATTTGATCACCTTGCTGCTTACGTTGGCTTATTGGAATGGCAGCATGAGGCTTGCGACGCTTAAGGTCTATGTTGGGGCCAAAAGCTTACAAGCGCTCGCTCTGTTCTTGACGGTTCAACGCGGTCATGTTCCAGACGTCTTATCTATCTGGCTCGCTAACAGTATGCTCTTCGTTGTGTATACATTAGAGATCTGTGTGCTGCTTAGCTTGCAGAATCTTCTAACGACGAGGATGAAACAGCTGTATGCCGTTCTTGCGTCCGGCAGCATTGCAGGCTTTCTATATATCTTCCTGTTCAACAATCAAGAAGAAATTCGGATTTCGTTCGCGTCTGCGCTGCTCGCGATCCTATTTCTCCCTGCCTATCGGCTTATCGCTGTCCGTGGTGCCAGCCCGCTTACCCGCGCGATGGGCGCGCTCTATCTGGGTGTGGGGGTCTGGATGCTCGTTCGGGCAAGTGCCGCATTGCTGGGCTATGATTGGGCGAGCTTCTATAGGCCGAGTGAATTTCAACTGCCGACGCTTCTTATTCTGTTCTTAATTATTGTTTTTGGTCATCTGGGGATCGTCCTGCTCATGAAGGAGCAGTCGCATCGCGAGCTGGTCCGGCTCGCGAATCAGGATGACCTGACCGGTGCCTTGAACCGTCGAACATTCGCCATTCGAGCACATCGGCAGCTTGTTCGATACGCCAAGAAGCGGCAGCCGGTTTCTTATTTGTTATTCGATGTGGACCGCTTCAAGACGATCAACGATACCTACGGGCACTATGTCGGCGATCAGGTGCTGCAGCATTTGGCCTCTCGGATTCGGCAGCATCTAGGTGCGGATGATATGCTCGTTCGCTACGGAGGCGACGAGTTCGGCATTCTGCTGCTGGGCCTGGATGAAGAAGCTTCTGCGCGGTTTGCAGAACAAATGATTAGTGATTTTTCAGCGGATGAGGACCAGCAGCTGCCGACGACTTATTCCATCAGTGTAGGGATACTAACGGTCATTCCTAACGCGCAGACGACAATGGAGAAGCTGTATATTACATGCGATGAGGCATTGTATGCGGCGAAGCGAGATGGCCGGAACCGCATCATTCGTGTCCAATGGGATGGCAAGACAGCTGTTCCTAGTAACTTTTAGAAAACGATGGTTACCTTGCCGAACGCCGACCCTTGCGCCATATAACGGAAGGCATCGAGCGATTGACTGAATGGGAATGAACGGTCAATGACGGGACGCAGCGCGTGCTGCTCAATGGCGAGGTTCATCCGCTCGAACATTTCGCGGCTGCCGACATTGATAGCCTGCAGTCTGGCCTTGCGCAGTATGGCCGGTACAATGGCGAAGCCGTCGACGACCGCACCAGAGAGCAAGCCAACGATGCTGATCTGGCCGCCGACTTTCAGGGCCGCAATGGAGCGGTTCAAAGTGGCGCTGCCGCCAAGATCCACGATATGATCGGCGCCGCGGCCTTCCGTATAGGCAAGAACAGCTTGCTCCCAATCCGGTGTCGTTCGATAGTTGATGCCATGGTCGGCGCCGAGGACCTTCGCCTTCGCCAGCTTCTCATCGCTGCTAGATGTTGCAATAACGCGGGCGGCGAGCAGCTTAGCGAATTGGAGGGCGAATAACGATACGCCGCCCGTTCCCTGCACAACGACGGTATCCCCAGCCTGTACCTGTCCTTCTTCGACAATCGCATGCCAAGCCGTGACTGCTGCACAGGCGAGCGTCGCGGCCTCCTCGTCGGTTAGATGCCCGGGTACGCGCACGAGTCCTTCCTCCGGCAGGACGACATACTCTGCGAGCATTCCGTCCAGCGGGCAGCCAAGCGTCGTAACCCAGTTATGCCGCGTTGGCTCACCTGTGATCCAGCTCTGCGTGAAGATGCCGCTTACCCGTTCGCCAAGGCTGAACTTGGAGGCCTGCTCGCCTAATGCCACGACCTCACCGACGCCATCGGATACCGGAATGAGCGGCTCTGTCCGATTGGGCTCGTAGAACCCGTCAATGACGCCGATATCACGAGCGTTCAATGAAACAGCCTTCATTCGAATAAGCACTTCGCCAGGTCCTGGGGAGGGGATGGGGCGATCCTCCAGCCTTACATTTTCAAGTCCGAATCCATCACGCAGTACATATGCTTTCATTCCTGACACGCTCCTTCTCTTAAGATAGACACAGTATAGTTCCAATGCTAAAATTTAGTAAGTCGGCACTTTAAAGTGGGTTGCGAACGTTAAGGTTCGTACGAGAGGAGGCACTGCCTGACATGAGGAATAAGCCGGATATTTCTCTCGAAGCCTGTACCTATAGCCATGTACTGGAGATTATATCGAACAAATGGACAGCGCTTGCTATCTACGCGATGGAGGATGGCGAGATTCGCTACGGTGAGATGATGAGGCGCATTGAAGGCATTTCGCAGAAAATGCTGACCCAGACGCTGAAGCAGCTGGAGCGCGATGGCATCGTCAAGCGCAAGCTTACCCCATCGGTACCGCCTATAACGGAATACTCGCTTACACCGCTCGGAGAGACGCTTCTTCCCGTTATGACTGCGCTAAAGGTGTGGGCGAATGAGCATTTGGACAGTGTGAAGCAAGCAAGAGCCAGCTACGACAGTCTCCAATCCAACGCTGCAGAGCTTTCTTAATCCCCCCTGCAATTACGACATAATACCTGCCTAACAGCACCACCTAATTCTCATCATGACAACAGCATATGGCCGTCACCCGCAGCATCAACTGACGCAAATCGATTCCATGTTATTCATCAGAAACCGTTAGTGGAGGATGAAACGATGGTCGTTAAAGAGCAGTCGATTGTACATGTGACAGGGAACACCATGATGGCGAGCGATAAGCCGATCCGCATTGTCGGCAAGCTGGAGGAGCCGTTAATTCTCATATTGGACAATGTGCTGAGCAGTGAGGAATGTGATGCCTTAATCGCATTGGCTGGCGATCGGATGCATCGTTCCTGCATTGGAAGCAGCCGCGCCGTCAGTGATATTCGAACGAGCAGCAGCATGTTCTTCGAGGAAGGCGAGAATGCGTTCATTCAGGCGATTGAGGCGAGGCTGTCCGTGCTTATGCAGGTGCCGTTGGCTCACGCGGAGCCGCTGCAGGTGCTGCACTATAAGCCCGGCGAACAATACCAGCCCCACTATGACTACTTTACCTCCGATGCGGTTGCCAACAATCGGATCAGCACGCTGGTCATGTATCTGAACGATGTGGAAGAAGGAGGGGAAACGTATTTCCCGTCCCTTCAGCTGTCAGTCGCGCCGAAGAAGGGAAGCGCCGTTTATTTCGAATACTTTTATTCGGATAACCGCCTGAACGAGTTGACGCTGCATGCTGGCAAACCGGTTGTCAAAGGGGAGAAATGGGTTGCGACGCAGTGGATGAGGAGACAGCGGTTTCGGGATGAATCATGAGACTATCTTTACGAATAAGGGGCTGCGCAGATCAATCTGCTGCAGTCCTTCTGCGTGTGGGAGGCATGTTCTTATGCTATCCGAGAAGAGCGACTCATTCCACTGGCCTTGTCGATTAGCGGAATTTCGCTATAATATCCAGTAACTGGTTGATAACATGCTGGGAGGGATAAGGTTGAAGACGATTAAGCGAATGCTCGAGCACCAAATATGGGCGAACAGCCGGCTGCTGGCTGCAGTCAGGCAGAGTGGGGGCGGCAGCCAGGAGCTGCTGCGGCTGTTCCGCCATCTGGCGATTGCGGAGCAGGTATGGATTACCCGCTTGAACGGCGGGACCACGGCACACCTGAAGCTGTGGGCGGAGGATATGAATCTGGACGAGATTGAAGCGCTCCTAGCAAGCAATGGACAGCAGTATATGGAATACTTGGCTGGGCTGACGGAAGAGCAGTTGGATGGGGATTCGACGTATGCGAACCAGAGCGGTGTGGAGTTCCGTACGCCGATCCGTGATATTCTGGCACATGTTGCGCTTCACGGGCAGTATCATCGAGGACAGATCAACCGAATGCTGAGAGAAGCGGGAGGAGAGCCGCAGCCGCTCGACTTTATTTTATTCGCAAGGAATCATTGATCGTTGTTCGCCAATAGCAAAGGGCCAGCCACAGCGGCTGACCCTTTGTTTATTGTGTATTTAGAAATTCGGATCGCCCATTTTGCCAGCTTGGAAGTCATTATAGGCTTGAATCAATTCTTCGCGGCTGTTCATGACGAACGGTCCGTACTGAACGATGGGCTCATCGATCGGTTCACCGCTCAGTACAATGACGAGGGTATCGTCCGTATGCCCCTCTACCCGAATCTCGCCGGCTGCATTATCGAAGAGGACGAAGTCGCCCGCGCTCGCTTGGCGCGAGTCATTGATCTTAACGGCGCCTCGGAGGACGAGCATCGCGTTATTGTGTGCAGCTGGGAGCTCGAACTGCGCCCGACCGCCTGTTTGGAAGGCAATATCGAACAGATTGATCGGCGTGAATGTCTCAGCTGGGCCTTTCACACCGTTATATTCACCTGCGATGATGCGAACTTTACCGCCGTTATCCGGGAGCGTCACATAGCCCATTTGGCTTTTGAGCAGCTCTTGGTAGCGAGGGGCGTGCATTTTGTGCTCGCGAGGCAGGTTGACCCACAGCTGAATCATATGGAACAGCCCGCCGCGTTTAGAAAATTCACGTTCATGATATTCTTTGTGCAGCAGTCCGGAAGCAGCGGTCATCCATTGGACGTCGCCAGGGCCAACAATGCCGTGGTTGCCGAAGCTGTCATGATGCTCGACATAACCGTCATAGGTGATCGTCACGGTCTCGAAGCCGCGGTGCGGATGCGCGCCGACCCCTCTTACATGCGGGCTGGGCGGGAATTCGAACGGTGCATTATAGTCGAGCAGAATGAAAGGGCTGATGCGCCATGCGAAGTTGTTCCCACTTGGAAAATAGTTTGAAACCCGGAATCCGTCGCCCACCATATGAAAGGGAGAGCCATGGTAAATGCCTTCAACGGTACGATAAGTCGTCATCTTCAATCGTCTCCTTTATGGATAATCTTATGTCCTCGACATTCGATATCTTAAATTTAAGATAATTATCTTGATTTAAAGATAATACAGATTGTCCACGCTGTCAAGCGGTTGAGGCTAAGCGCAATAGAAAACGCCGGAGCCGCCCACATGGCGGTCCGGCGTTCTGCGTTAATGGTGGCTCGCTACTCTTGCCTTTGCTTTAATGCTGTTGTGCTGCTCCTGCGCGTTCAGCTCGGCGATAAGCTTATCGCCTTCAACGTCGAGGTTCGGCAGCAGACGATCCAGCCAGCGAGGCAGGCCCCACGCCCGATCGCTGAACACGGCCATGATGGCTGGTACGAGCGTCATACGGACGATGAAGGCGTCGATCAGAATGCCGACAGCAAGTGCGAAGCCGATCTGTTTGATCATAATGTCATGCGTCAAGATGAAGCCGGCGAATACGGACACCATAATGACCGCAGCGGCTAATACGACGCGGCTAGCTTGCTCATAGCCGGATACGACGCTGTCTGTTCCTTTATGCCCGTGTACATACGATTCGCGCATGGAGCTGACGAGGAACACCTGATAATCCATCGCCAGACCGTACAGAATGCCCGTTACCATGATCGGCATGAAGCTGAGCAGCGGACCGCCGGTATCGAAGCCGAACAGGGCGTGTACCCAGCCCCACTGGAAGACGGCCGTTGTAATACCAAATGTAGCGAGAATGCTGAGCAGGAAGCCAATCGTCGCCTTGATCGGTATGATGACCGAACGGAAGACGAGCAGCAGAATGATGAGCGACAGAATAACGATAACGCCGACATAGAGCGGGAACACTTCAGCGAGCTTCACCGACATATCGATGTTGATCGCGGTGAAGCCAGTCACGCCAATGTTTACATCGCTTGCTTGCGCGATAGTGGAATTGGGATCACGCAGGTCTGCAACGAGGTCCTTCGTCGCTTTGTCTGTTGGACCGGATTTCGGGATCAGGCTAATAATCGCCAAGTCACCCGTCTGATTAATGCCCATCGGATTGACGATCATGACATCATCGTGCTGCTGCAATCCTTGCACCAGACTGCCTAATACCTCTTGCGTGACTTTGCCGTCAGCAGCATTCGGTCTAGCAACGAGCAGCAATGGACCATTGAAGCCCTCGCCGAATCCTTCGGAGATTGCATCATAGCTTTGTCTGGTAGCCGTATCGAGGTTTGCGGTTGCACCGGACGGAATGCCCATCTCCATCTTCGCTACTGGAATGGCGGCTGCACCAAGAATAACGACGGAAGCGACGATGATCAGCCAGCGATACTTCACGGTGCCTTTCGCCCAACGATAAGCAAAGCCATGGCGGTCAGCCATTTGGTTCTTCGCCGCTGCATGCTTGCGTGCTTTCTCCGAGCAGATGCGCTCGCCTACGAGTCCGAGCAGTGCCGGGAGCAGCGTAAGCGCGATGAGTACGTTGACGAACACGCTTGCTGCCGCGACGAGTGCCATTGTCGACAGGAAGGCGATGCCGATGACGAGCATGCCGCACAGGGCAATAATAACGGTCAATCCTGCGAAAAATACTGCGCTGCCCGCCGTGCCCACCGCCCGACTAGCCGCTTCGCGGGCGCTCAAGCCATTGTCGAGCATCATACGACGCTGGCGGTTGACGATGAACAGGCAGTAGTCGATGCCGACCGCCAGGCCGACCATCAACGCGAGTGCAGGCGTTATATCGTTCATGCCGATGAACTTAGAGAATGCATAAGCGCCGCCGACGCTGATGCCGACGCCGAGCAGGGCGGTAAGCAGCGGCAAGCCGGCTGCAACGACCGAGCCAAGCGTAATGAACAGGACGATGGCTGCGACGATGATGCCGATGCCTTCGGTTGCACCAACTGCTGGCTTCGACGACAAGGAGTCGCTTGGCAGTGCTTTAATGTCCAGGCCGCCTTGTTCAACGGTTGTTACCGTATCGATAACGCTGTCGATAACCTCCTGCGGCAGGTCCATTTGTTGCACGGTGAATTGGAACTGGAACAGCGCGGTGCTGCCATCAGCGGACAGCGTCACACCCGTGACGGGCACGCCATTGTCCATTAATGGGCCGAATGGAGCCGCATTTGCTTGCTGTTGCCCGCTATCTGCGGGCGATTGCTGCTCATTGCTGTCTGCAGCTGCCTGCTGCTGGCCGCTGTCTGCGGCAGCACCTTGCGTCTGATCTGCATTCGCTGCGGCAGCAGCGGCAGCTTCTGCTGCTAATTTGGCCGGATTGATTACATACTCAAGGTTGTACACGTCATTGACTGCTTTGCTGAGCAGAGCGGCACGCTCAGGCGTGTCTAACCGTTCGCCTGTCGGCGCCTTGAATACGACGCTTGCTTGACCGCCGGATGCTTCCGGAAGTTCTTGTGCCAGTTGGTCGAGCACCTTCTGCGATTCGGTGCCTTCAATCTTCATCTCGGAGCCGACATGGATGCCGTTAATGCCGATAAGTGCAAGTACGACGCCAAGAATGACGATCCAGCTCGTAATGAAATACCAGGGCTTGTTGTAAGCGGACTTGCCGATTCGGTATAGGAATGTAGACATGCGGTGGTGTTCCTCTCCTTCTTCTTTATCTCTCTTGTGCGCATTGAGGCGGCTAGAAGCCGCTCCTCAAATGCTTAAACATCTCGTCCAGATACTGCTCGAACGTCATAGCCCCTGGCGTATCGCCATCGGGTTCATCTTGGAACTGAATGGGAAGATCACTGTTAAGCAGCGGGAGCGCAGCTCCGTACGTGGCGCCTGCGAGCAGGTGCGTGTACATCTCGGAGCAGCGCCCGCGTGAGCAGCGGCTCAGAATATACTGCGCTTTACGCTGAAACTGATGGAAGATCGTCAGAATGTACGGCTCAAGGGTTGGGAACTGCTGGGAGAGCTTCACCAGCTTGCGCATCGTCTTAATTTGTTCAACGGTGAATTGCATCCGCATCAATTGATGCAGGATATCGACCATGGAAGCCGTCTCGGCTAGTTCATCAATAAGCTCTTCTTCGCCAGGAGCGCCTTTGAAGATTACCGCTGCTGCCGCAACAGCCTCCTCCTTGCAGGAGAAATGGTTCGCGAACGTCCGCCGTGAATAGCCGGCGCGCTGCACGATATCCTCGACGACGAAGCCATCGAGTCCCTTTTCGAGCGCCAGCTCGAATGCCGCTTCGGCAAGCGCATGGGCGGTTGCCTCTTTCTTGATGTCACGAAGGCTTTGTTTGTTCATCGTAGTGATGGGTTCACCTCCAGCAATTAACTCGTATTTATCCTCTATTAATATTATTGCCCAATGGGCAAAGTTGCACAATGGGAAAGGATTGTCGGTTTTGTGACATTCATCACATCTCTTATCGGATAGGGAGATGGAAGGCAAGGAACTTTTGCAATGGGATGGGAGGTTCTGCTTATAGGGTCTGCATAAACGTATGGGATTAGCCGTCAAGGACGAAGAGGTGACAAGAGGGTAAGAGGGGGGAGTGAATGGATGAGTCAATGATGGTGTTTACGCTTCGGAAGCCAAGCGCTGTAGAGTAGAAAGTGCTGCGCATTGTGCGGTGAGGTTAATTCTGCCTTGAAGGATCTAGCGGGTGCGAGAATAGGACATGTGCACATGATCCATAGCGTTACGCCGCGCAGCGGTGAGAGGTTTATTGCTTACTTAATCTGTTCAATCGACATGCTGAGCTTATAGTTGCCGAAAGTCAGTATTGTCTCCAGCAGCTTGTTCAGTTCTGCCATATCGCTGACACGTACGCGCATCCAGTAGCAGCCCTCTCCGCTGACGCGATGCATTTCATAGACGGAGTCATTCGACTGGACAAGATCCCGAAGCGCCTGATGGGCTTCGTTCGAGTGCAGGAACAAGATAAGGAAGGCTTGAATGTGCAGGCCAATCCGCTCGGGTTTCCAGCGCAGCGTATAGCCATCGATGACGCCGAGGTCTTGCAGCTTGCGAACGCGTGCGCCAACCGCTTGTCCTGTCAGGTGGACGGTTTCCCCGATTTCTTTGTGGGTGAGCATGGCGTTATTCAACAGCTCCTGCAGAATGCGAATATCAATATCATCAATCGTTGGATTAGCCACTTAGCGTCAACTCCTTTCACAATGAAAGCAAACTCGCCCGAAGTCATTCACCAGGTTATGGTTTGATTGCGGCGGCAGATGCTATCATCGATATCGTAACAGAACTATATTCCGTCCGAAAAGAGGGATTTCGATGCGCATTCAACTCATTCGCCATGCCACGCTATGGCTGGAATATGCGGGGGTCAACTTTCTAATCGATCCGATGTTCAGTCCGCAAGGAGCTAATCCGCCGATTATAAAAACCGATAATGATCGCCGTAATCCGCTCGTCCCGCTGCCGGGCCCTGTGGATGCATGGCTCGCTCCAGATGCTGTAATCGTGACGCATCTTCATCAGGATCATTGGGATGCCGCTGCGGCGCAGGCGTTGCCGAAGACTGCGCCGATTCTATGTCAGCCAGGCAATCGGGAACCGATCCTTACAGCGGGCTTTACGGATGTAACAGAGATTGCGGATACAACGACCTACCGCAGTGTGAGGATCCACCGGACGAACGGGCAGCATGGAACCGGTGAAATCGGTCAGTGGATGGGCAAGGTGTCTGGTTTTGTCTTCGAAGCTGATGGCGAGCCTACCCTGTATATTGCGGGCGATACGATCTGGTGCGAGGATGTGAAGGCGGCGCTGGATACGTATCGGCCAGAACGGACGGTTGTGAACGCAGGCGGAGCGCGATTCGTTGCTGGTGATCCTATAACGATGGATGCGGACGATGTCATCAAGGTCGTTCAATATGCGCCTTATACACAAGTGATTCCTGTTCATATGGACTCGATCAACCACTGCCATGTTACACGGGATGTGCTGCGCGCGAAGCTTGCCGAGCAGCAGTTAATCGGACAGGTGGTTGTTTTGGAAGACGGCGAGTGGCTGTGAATAATCTATAAATAAACTGAAGGGCGCCGCATGCGGCGCTCTATTGTTTTATATAGTCCTATTCTCCTATGGGATCGTGATATAATGTCGAATAACAAATATAACCAATAAGCGAGGGTGCGCTGATGAAAGAAGTCGATGATTTCAAGGATGAGATAGAGCTCCTATTCGATGAGGCATCACGAGAGATGGTAGAGCTTCCTGATGGGCTGCGAGAGATGGGACAGGCATTGCTCGCGCGCTGCCATCCGCTGCGCAGCGGGGGCAAAGCGAAGTCGATCAGCTTCCTGCTGCCGTATTGGCTGCAGGAGGAGACAGGCGCACCGATAGAGCTATGCCGAGATCTATCGATTGGAAGCGTGTATGTCATGCTTCAATATTTTATATTGGACGATGTGATGGACGGAGGGGGCGATCGTATTCAGTCAGCCGGTATCCGCAAATCATTATCGCTAGCACAAATGTTAGGTGTGATGTCCCGTGGCCGGTATGCCCGATATTTTGCTCCGAATTCCTTGATATGGTCGTATGAGCGCCAGTATGTCGAGCAGTGGTCAACCGCTGTCACTCGCGAAGCGCTCGAATCGGTGAACCCTTGGGATTGTCGGCAGCTGGCAGGCAAGGCAGCTCCGATTAAGCTGGGAGCGGCGGGCGTGCTTCTATGGGCGGGTCAGACCGAACAACGGATAGCAGAAGTAGAAGAGGCAGTCGATCTGGCGCTTGCTGTTCTGCAGTTATCGGATGACTGGGTAGATTGGATGGAGGATTTACCAGAAGCGAATCGCAACTCCTTCCTGACGATCGTAAAGGAAAAGCTGGCAGGTTCTACTCCATTAGAATTGGACGAGCAAAGTGTGAAGCGGGCGATTTATCACCGTGGCGCGGTGCTTCAACTGGCTGAGATCGCGGAGCATTATCAGGGGCGGATGAGACAGATTCCGCAGGCACTTGCAAGACTGTTAACCTATCAGGAGACGATTGTACAGCATCTCCGAGAGACAGCCGAGCGGATTAAGAGGGCTGTTGATGACCTTGCTGCGCATGGCGGGATGTCGCAGCTCGTATTAACAATGAATAAATGAAAATAAGAAGATGGACCGATGTATGAATCGGTCCATCTTCCATATTTAAGCGCTTTATAAGTACCAAGTTTTGAAAATAATTATTCGAATTCTGTCGACTCTAGTAAAATTATGAAGAAATAAAGGTATATTCTGTGATAATATAGGTCTGTAATACTACTATCATGGAAGGGTTGTGCAGCAAATGTCCATATCGGCAGATGATTTGAAAGTTCAGATTATTAAGAAAGCCTGGGAAGACCCTCAGTTCAAGGAGCAATTGTTAAAAGATCCAAAGGGTGCAATCCAGGAGGTATTTGGGGTTGAATTGCCAGCCGATATCGAGCTGACAGTTGTCGAAGAGGCACCAGAAAGCTATTATATGGTTCTTCCGGCAAAGCCGGAAGAAACGCTCACTGCAGTTAAAAATGAAGCTAAGCCATTTATCTGGACCTAGGTTTCAGTGGAAATTGGGAACCGAATAATCGCCTCGGTTCCTTTTCCTTTTTCACTCTGGAAATGGAGAGTCCCCTCCATCACCTCAATGATACGGAATGTGACCATCAGCCCAAGACCGGTTCCCTTTGTCTTAGTTGAGTAGTAAGGCTCTCCGAGCTTCTCTATTTGCTCTTTCTCCATACCTTCCCCATTATCAGAGATACGGATGACGGTTTTGCCCTTCTCTTCTCGCATACTAATCCGAACATTTCCATTCTCGCGTGCTTCTGTAGCCTCGATGCTGTTCTTGACCATATTCAAAACAGCCTGTTTGAATTTCGAAGGGTTTCCTTGTACATAGAACTTTTCCGGCAAATCAACTTGAAGCGAGGTTCCACTTAAGGCGGCCATTGGGCTTATAATTGTTACAATAGCCATTAGCTCTTGCTGGATGTCAATTATCGTCACGTTGTTATCCAGTTCCGGCTTGGCGAATGTGAGGAAGTCTGTAATGATAGTTGAGGCACGGTCTAACTCGTCGATTGCCATCGAGAAGTGATGCTTAGAATTTTCATCCGACTTGCCGGAAATTAATTGGAGAAACCCCCTTGTAACTTGCAAGGGATTACGTACCTCATGGGCAATTGACGCCGCAAGCTCACTAATAAACTTCAGTTTTTCTTCACGCTCAAGTCGACCGTTGAATAGCTCCAGTTCTTTCGAGTAGGAAACAAGCTTTTTGTAGTCGGCTGAGATTCGACGAGCCAGAACAATAATCAATGAAATAATCAATAATGCAATTCCGAATTTCCAAAGATAGTTTATCTTCATTCTGTCACTTATAAAGACTAAGAATAGATCCGCAACGAAAGTCATAGCGAATACGATGAAGCCCATAGCAAGGATTAAGCTGTTCCTGTTTCCTCGCACAGATTGAATGACAGACTGGCTAAGAACAAGGGATAGATGGATCAACAGCATCGGAGCTAATAGATAAAGTGTAAACAGCTTGTAGACGAAGTAGAATGAGTCCCCAATAAAATCATTGAGAATCAGAATAAGAAGGCAGAATCCTGAGTACCTCGCAAACCATCGGCCAAATGAACGGTAAAAGAGCAGCTTCCCTTCGAAGACGGAAGCGGCATATAGATGAAGGGCAGGGAAAATAACTAGCATTGACACGTCAAACAAAAACTGCAGCAGCTTTCCATACTGCTTGAAATATGTGTATGGGAGCGAGGAGTACGTTAGAATCATTATACTAGTAGCCACTGCCATTAGACTGAGAGCGATCCAAGCTCTACGTTGCTGAGAGTTAAGATAGCCTGATATAAGCAACATGATAAGGCCCATAAAAGCAACTGAAGAACCCAGCATTAAGCTAGGAAGCTCCTGTGTGATAAATACTTGTGTCAACCTGTTGTAATCACCGATTTGAATGGGGCTTATTATACCTGCTCTATCCAGAGATGTAATGCGAATATAATAATTAGTTGGTTTGGAATTAGGTGTGAGAGTTGTCAAAACCATATTCCGATCAAAACTAAAATCGCGTGTCGAGTGATAAAGGAGCCTTGTATCTTCGTAGATTGAAATATTGAGTCCACTCATCTGGCTGATCAGTAATCCGGGTGTCTGCCAGCCTATAGTAGGTGGAATAACGAAATGTACCCATGCCCCATTATAGCCTTTCGGAATATCGGTTATTGGAGAATGAATGTTTGCTTTCAACCACTTGTCATTAGCGGGCGGAGAATTCGTTGGCTGAGTCTTATCATTAAACCATTGAATTTCCCAGTCTTTTATAATTATGTCGGAAGACTTATCTTCTGCTGCGAATCCAGTCTGAGGGCAAAAGAAAGAGATAGCCAGTATGAATATTACGAGCCTCATTATCGTTTTTATATGAACCTTGTTCACAATACTCCACCTCAAAAACTATCTGATACTTTCTTCCTAACTTTCGACAAATTTCTTCATAATCCTGTGCAGATGGAAACTATTTTTTTCTAATTTTACTTTTTTACTTGCGATTTGTTTAATTTTTTTATCCATAGCTTTTCCATAATAGACTTAATAGCGATTGAAAGGCTACTAGCTGGCTATTCGGGGTTGTAAATGGCCTAATCATTCGACGAATTATAACCCTTGTAATTACTGTTCTGTATGATAATCTTTCTGTAGATGCTTAATTTACATGGAACGGTAGATTATTGCACATGTACGAATATCAGGGAGGCCTCCTATGCGTTTTACGATTCGCAGCAAGCTGCTCATTGGTGTTCTAACAGTATCTTTACTCGTAACGGCGGTTAATATAAATGCCTATTACTATAATGATAAGCTTAATAGATCGTTTGACAGCCTTATCGATCGGCGGGTCGAGATGCTTAATAAGGCAACTGAAATTCAATATCACGCCATGCAGCAATTGAACAATTTAAGAGGCTATTTGCTTACGCAGGAGCAGTTCTTTCTCGAGGATCTGAAAGAGAACAATGAGCAGCTGACGGATTCAGTGGCTGAGGTAGAGGCAATGGTGATTGATCCAGAGATCAATCAGCTGTTTGAGGGTCTGGTGTACGTGGATCAGGCCTTTATTGATCGGACAGAGCATCTGCTGACTATGCTGGAGAACAATGGCGATCATGAGGAGGCAATTGCTTATTTTAAATCAGATGTGATGCCGTTCGGCCAGCAGCTTGGACCGCTCGCTACGAGGTTTGCGGAAGAGCAACGTAAGCAATTGGATCAAAATCGTAAAGATAATACGAAGATGGTTGATTTCGTTAATCAGATGACAGCCATCCTCACTATTATTACGTTTTTATTAACGCTGCTTATTGGTTTTTTTCTGTCACATCGGATCACAAGAAATTTACAGAAAATAACGAGAGTTATTACCGTCTTTACGCATGATTCTACCCGTCGGGCCAACCTGCCTCATATTGAAGTGCAAACGCAAGATGAGATCGGCGACATTGCGCGCGCCTTCAACGAAATGGGCAAGACGTTGGAGGAATATGCGATGCTTGAGGAGGAACAGCGGTGGCTCGAGAACAACGTTGGCGAGATGGCCATCAAATTCCAAGGGGTGCACAGCCTTGAGCCGCTCGCACAGCTATTCATCACAACCATTACACCGCTTGTAGACGCGGTATATGGCGTATTCTATATGAAACAGGGCAGCAGCAACCGTCCACAGCTTAACAAGATAGCCGCCTATGCGGACCAGCAGGAAAATATTGGTACGAACAGCTTCTTGTTCGGAGAAGGTCTAGTCGGTCAAGCTGCAATGGAAGGCCGTACCATTCTATTGAATGATTTGCCGGATAACTATGTTCATGTCGCATCGGGGTTAGGCCAGGCATCGCCTTCTCACCTGCTCATTATGCCCATTCAGTTCGAAGGTCAAGTCATCGCCGTATTCGAATTGGCGTCATTCGGCACCTTTACCTTGATTCAGCAGACACTGCTCCAGCGGGTTGCGACTCAGCTTGGCAGCGTATTGAACAGTATTATGGGACGTATGCAAATCGAACGTCTGCTGGTCGAATCGCAGACGCTGTCTGAGGAGCTGCAGACGCAATCGGAGGAGCTCCAGCTGCAGCAGGAGGAGCTGCGAGGTATTAATGAAAAGCTGGAGGAGCAGTACAGAAACTCGGAGCACAAGACGAGAGAGCTGGAGAAGACGAAAAGCCAGCTTGAGGAGAAGGCCAGACAGCTTGCGCTCAGCTCGCAGTATAAGTCGGAGTTCCTCGCGAATATGTCGCATGAGCTGCGGACACCGTTGAATAGTCTTCTTATTCTATCGAATATTCTAGCGGAGAATACTAGCGGCAACTTAACGGAGAATCAGATTAAGTACGCAAGCACGATCCATCAGTCGGGCAATGATCTGCTCCGTCTGATTAATGATATTCTTGACCTGTCTAAGATCGAGTCTGGCAAAATCGATCTCGTTACGAAGCCGCTGACGTTGAATTATATCTGTGACTTCGTAGAGCAGCAGTTTTACCCGGTGGCGCGTCAGAAAGGCATCGAGTTTATAACGATCCTTGAGCCTGATCTACCGGCTGCAATCGTTACAGATGAACAACGCGTGATGCAGATTATTAAAAACCTGCTGTCCAACGCCTTCAAGTTTACCGAGCGAGGCGAGGTTAAGCTGCATATACATCGTGCGCTGCATAACTTGCCGTTGGATGGCGAGAACAGCTATTCCGCGCAGGACGGCATTGCCTTCTCTGTATATGATACCGGTATCGGTATTCCAGAGGACAAGCAGGGTCTCATATTCCAAGCGTTCCAACAGGCAGACGGAACGACGAACCGCAAGTATGGCGGTACGGGGCTCGGTCTGTCCATTAGTCTTAACATTGCCCATTTGCTTGGCGGCGATATATTCGTATCCAGCGTTGTAGGTCAAGGCAGCGTATTCACGCTCGTTCTTCCTGGCAGTAAGAAGAGCGCAGAGGATCGTCCAGAGGCTGTGGTGGTATACGAGGAAGTGGCCGCGGCGACAGCGCTGCAGCCAATCGAGGAGCCGCAGCCGCAAAGGGCAGACGATGAACCTGACGACGCGCTGTGGGCAGGCAAGAAAGTGCTTATTGTAGATGATGATATGCGCAACGTCTATGCCACGACCATCGCACTCGAAAGCCGGAAGATGAATGTGCTGTTCGCGGAGAATGGCATCTCATGTCTCAAGCTGCTGAAGGAGCATCCGGATGTCGATCTCGTTCTGATGGACATTATGCTGCCTGAGCTGGATGGCTATGAGACGATGCGCTCGCTGCGCCAGACGCCAGGCTTCGAGTCGCTGCCGGTCATTGCGTTAACGGCGAAAGCGATGAAGGATGACCGCGAGAAGTGCCTTCGTGCCGGCGCATCCGACTATATCAGCAAGCCAGTTAAGCTGGAGCAATTATTCGCCCGCATGAAAATTTGGCTTACAAGGCAGGTGGAAGATTGATCGAGGAAACCCCGTACATTGACGAATTGGAAAAGCTGGAGATCGAACTGCTGCTGGAGGCGCTGTATCGGCATTACGGCGTCGACTTCCGCAATTACTCTTTTCCGGTCATAAAGCGCCGTATCTGGCACCGTATTCGGCTAGAGCGTCTGAAGACGATATCCGGGCTTCAAGACTACGTGCTGCATGACCCTGGGGCTTTTAGAAGATTAGCGGGCGATTTCTCCATTAATGTTACGGAAATGTTCCGCGATCCAAGCTTTTTCCGATCGTTCCGCAATAAAGTCGTTCCGGTGCTTAAGGTATACCCGTGCATTCGAATCTGGCATGCAGGCTGCTCGACAGGCGAAGAGGTCTATTCAATGGCTATTGTGCTGCATGAGGAAGGCCTGCTGGAACGGACGAGAATTTACGCCACAGACATGAATGAGGATGTTATTGAACAAGCCAAGCTCGAATTGTTCAATACGGAGCATATGCAAAGGTATGATACCAATTATAAGCTTGCGGGCGGAACGAAGGCGATGAGTGACTATCTGATGGTTAAGGATAACCAGGTCAAATTTCAGCCATTTCTTGCCGCTCGCATTACGTTCGCCCAACATAACCTTGCAGTCGACGAGTCATTCAACGAGTTTCATGTTATTATTTGCCGCAATGTGCTTATTTACTTCAATGCTGAGCTACAGCATCGTGTTCATGCCTTGTTCTATCAAAGCTTGACCCCTTCTGGATTTCTCGGTTTAGGTCACAAAGAGAGCATTACCTTTACGAGGTTCACAGACTGTTATAAGGAGGTTGAACTTAATGAGAGGCTTTATCGAAAAATTAAATAGCACATTATCAACGGTCAACATTCTAATCGTCGATGATCGTCCTGAGAATCTTATTGCATTGGAGGCGATATTGGATTCTCCGAAATACCGATTATTCTGTGCTCAATCAGGGGAGGAGGCACTGCGTTACGTCTTAACAACGGATTTCGCAGTCATTCTGCTGGATGTACAGATGCCGGGGATGAATGGTTTCGAAACGGCTGAGTTGATCAAAATGCGCGAGAAGTCTAAGTATGTCCCGATCATCTTCATCACGGCCATCAGCCAGGCTGCAGAGCATGTGAAGCATGGTTATGCAGTAGGCGCAATCGATTACATATTCAAGCCTTACCACCCTGAGACATTGAAGATGAAAATCGCTGCTTTCGTCCAGCTGTATCTGTATCAAGAGCAGATCAAGCTCCAGCATGAGGTTATGCGCGTTATCGGAGAAACGTCCAACGACACGATCATAACTGTCAATGAACAGGGCCTCATCTACACGGTCAACTCGACTGCTATATCGATGTTCGGCTTTCCGCAGGACGAATTGTGCGGATCGTCGATAGATCAGCTTGTACCCTTCTTATCCTCGAGGCTGCAGGAGGCGGCAGACAGTAAAACAGGCGTAATCGAAACGTCGGCGCTGCGTTATGGCACGATCCCCTTCCCGGTTGATATTCAGACAGGCAGAGCTGTCATTATGGGTCAGCCGATCTATGTGTGCTCCATACGGGATGTAACGGAACGGGAGATGGAGCGTGACGAGAGGTTTCGGCAGATGTTCAATGCGATACCTTGTATTATATCTATCCGATCCATAGCGGATCATCGTTATGTGAATGTGAATGCAGGCTTCTTAACGGCAGTTGGGCGACCGCTTGAAGAGGTCATTAACCAGAACGTCGATCTGCTGCATTACTTTGTGGATTCGAATGAAAGCGAGGAGACTACGGCACAGTGTAACCGTTGGAGCCCGGTAAGCAATGTACGTATTCGATATATGACGCATTCGGGGGAGCTTCGCGAGGGCGTTATGTCCAGTGTAGAAACGCAGATTCAAGGGGAGCTCTGTCTGCTTACCGTTGTGACGGATATTTCGGATCGTATTCTGCTGGAGCGGGAGATGGTACGGCTTGATCGCCTCAATCTCACAGGCGAGATGGCGGCAGGCATCGTACATGAGCTTCGCAATCCGATGACGACGATTCGCGGGTTTCTGCAGCTATCCAAGAGCAGGCCAAGCAACGAATACAACGATATTATGATTGAAGAGCTTGATCGCGTGCATGATATTGTCACGGAGTTTCTGTCCGTTGGTGCTTCTGCTCCTGTCAGCCATCAGCAGAAGCAGATGAATACGGTCATTGAGACGTTATACCCGCTGATCCAATCGAAGGCGATAACAGGCAATCATGAGATTGTGCTGGAGCTTGGCGAATGCCCGACGTTCGACATGAATGAGAAGGAGCTGAGGCAGCTCATCCTGAATCTCGTACTCAACGGGCTTGATGCGATGCGCAGCGGCGGAACGTTGACCATTCAGACCTATACCGACGGGCAGCAGGTCGTATTGGCTGTGAAGGATCAGGGTACGGGCATTCCGGCTGAGTTTCTGGATAAGCTGGGCACACCATTTTTCAGTACAAAATCGAACGGTACCGGACTTGGCTTGTCGGTCTGCTACGGTATTGCGGCACGTCATAATGCGGTCATTAAGATACAGACGACGGAGCAGGGAACGACGTTCTTCGTGCATTTCCATATAAATTAGTTTAGTAGGAGAGGGGCGGTTGAAATGGAAATTCAGGTAGACGATTTATCAGGACAACAGGTTCAAGCACTAATAGCGATCCATCTGCAGGGGATGTCGGCGGACTCTCCGCCGGAAAGTGTACATGCGCTTGATCTTGAAGGGCTGAGAAGCCCGGATGTAACCTTCTGGAGCCTATGGGAGGATGACGAATTGCTCGGAATCGGGGCTCTGAAGGAGCTGGACAGCGAGCACGGCGAGATCAAATCGATGCGTACGTCTGCCGCCCATCTGCGCAGGGGTGCCGCAAGAAGAATACTGGAGCACATTCTTCTTGTCGCGAAGGAGCGGGGATATAAGCGACTCAGCCTGGAGACGGGAACGCCGGAGTCGTTCTGGCCTGCAAGGAAGCTGTATGAGAAGCTTGGGTTTCAATATACGGGACCGTTCGCGGACTATGTTGAAGACCCTTACAGCGTATTCATGACAAAGGAACTGTAGTCATAGTCAATAGAAGGAAGGACCTGAGTGCCCGCCAAGCGGCGATGCAATCGGGTCCTTCTTGTGTTGTAAGGTTGAGCAGCATTGTGATGATGATAGGGTTGAGGGTAAAATGTGGCTTTATTCTCCATACTAACGTTCGTGAAGCACCTTGAAGCGGGAGTGAAGCTTATGTTGAAACGAATGCTATTGCTAGTATTGATCATCGCTTGCTTATCGGGCGGCTGCAGTGCGCACACTCGTCAGCCTGATACGCCACAGCAGATTCGTTCGATCGAGGTATACCCGAATCCGAATCAAATATCGAACCCGAACGACCGCCCCTCAGCAGATCTGAAGACGCTGGCCGCCTCGGTCAAATTGATTGTGAACGGCGTTCTGTCGGGAGCGGCGCCGCGAATTATTAACAGCTCAACCTATGTTCCTGTTCGTGCGGCCGGCGAGATGCTGAACAAAATCGTGCAGTGGGATGCTGCGACGAAGACGGTCTACATCAATGATCAGCAGCAGAAGCTTGTAAAGCCGGCAAGTACGAAGCTTAAGCTGATTGTGAACGGCAAAGTCGCGAATGCGTCGCCGATCATCATCAGCGGTTCAACGTATGTTCCTGTACGAGCCGCCGGTGAGATGCTGAAGAAGTATGTATCGTGGAATGGCACGACGAAGACCGTATTTATTTCAGATAAGCAATATGACTATATCGTCGAGTTTCCGAAGGAGCGTTACCCCGAGACGGCCGCGCATATCAAGGCAGCGATTAAGCGGGGGAAAAGCGCAGTCTGTACGATTGATCGCGATGGAGCGGATAAGAATCGCGAAGCGTCGCTGCAAGGCATTCCGACGAAGACGGGATACGACCGAGATGAGTTTCCGATGGCGATGTGCGCAGAGGGCGGCGCGGGTGCAGATGTCGCTTACGTCATATCCTCTGATAACCGGGGAGCGGGCTCATGGGTAGGCAATAAGCTGTCGTCCTATTCGAATGGCACTCGCGTCCTCTTCGTCCTCGACAGCACAACGGGAGCTGTTAAGCAGGGTACGTACAAGAGCTGCGCTGAAGCGAGGGCGGCAGGCGCGGCACCGCTTTATCGCGGTGACCCCGGATACAGCAGCTCGCTGGATCGGGATAACGACGGGGTAGCCTGCGAGAGTTAACGGAAGCGAAGTCTTTCCTGTTCATGGCTGAATCGAGGGACGGCTCGTCCTTCGGTTCAGCCATTCGAACGGATAGGAGGGGCACAGGTATTTTGTTCGGATATGCGGCATATAGCTTGTACATGGAGAAGTTTACGAATTGATAATGAACCACGACATCGGCCTTTACAGTTCGTCCTTATAATAGCTTCGAGAGGAGCGGCAGCGATGAAGGAGCATACGTTTAAAGCTTTTGCGATAGCCAATGAAATGGATCTGAACAAAATTGCGACACACTGCGGCATACCGAAGAAATTCACCTGGGAGGAGCCGCTCATTCTGAAGGGGGATACGCTCAAGTCGATTCTGCACAAAGATGTGGACAAGTCGCAGCAGGTGCTCGTCTTCTCGTTCGGCAGCGTCGTATTTATTAATCATGGCCATGCAGACGAGATTTCGTCGTTCCTGCGCTTCCTTCACACCTTCGAGCCTGGCATTGATCTCATGAACGTCCATCGGTATACCGATGATTACAGCCTGCATACCGACAAAAAGGCCGATTTTCAGCTGACGGATGAGTATGTGGTCGTGTCGGAGTATGAATCCTTCTATCCCGAACTAATCTCAACGGTATTAGCAAAGTCGGTGGCGCTGGAGAAGATTGAGGAGCAATCGGGTAAAATCCATGACAAGCTCGAGCTTATGATTGATCGGCTCGAATCGGGACGTCTGAATATCGGCAACAAAGAGCTGGCGCGAACGACGGCGAAAATTATGCGTCACGAATACAATACGATTTCGTACATCATGATTCTCGACAAGCCTGACATTACGTGGAGCAGCAGCAATGCTGGCGAGTTCTATGACCGGATGATGGAGTTCTTCGAGCTGAATGACCGATTTACCATTTTGAAGAGCAAGACTGAGGTGTTGTACCGCATTATGGAGGGCTTCTCCACGATTAGCCACTCCATCCGAGGTCTCTTCGTGGAATGGATCATCGTGATTCTTATCGTGATAGAGGTGCTGCTGGCGATACTGCAAATTGCAGGGCTGCTGCCGTAAAATCGCGAATAATCAACAGCATAATGTGATTGGACATCGCCCTCGTTAATGATGCAAGCCGTATCATTAACGAGGGCGATGTCATGCAGATGCATCTATTACCAAGCTGAACCTGCCGCCTCTGCTGTTCGTGTGGATCATCATGAGGACGTATGCTATAGTAACAAATATTGGATGAACATGTCGTGACAAGGAGAGGAAGCGCAGCATGTGCCGAAATATCCGAACGTTATTTAATTTCAATCCGCCAGCAACCGAATACGAAGTAACCGCTGCTGCCGTGCAGTTCGTTCGCAAGCTATCGGGCTTCAATACACCGTCCAAAGCGAATGAGGAAGCGTTCCAGCAGGCCGTCGAGGAGGTGGCAGCAGCCGCGCAGAAGCTGCTCGATAACCTTGTGACGAACGCGAAGCCGCGCAGCCGGGAAGTGGAGCAGGAACGTGCGCGCGCCAGATCGCTTAAGCGGTTCGGCAGCCCTAACTCGCTGGCTCTCATTGACGAAGATGAAGAGTAGCCCCTCGGCTAAAGGCCTAACAGAGCACCATGCGACCGATGTGTCGCATGGTGCTCTTTATTATCGGGCTATTACCCTAACCATTAATGACTCGCTCAACTGGATAACGGATCTTGGGCTCCCGCTTGTTGCCGCCCATAATAAGCAGGACCGAGGTTAATCCGATGCGGCCGACGAACATGAGCACCATGAGGTCCCATTTGGCGAACACATTCAAATCGGGTGTAATGCCCGTCGATATGCCGACTGTGCCGAAGGCCGAGCATACCTCGAATATAATCGACATCAGCGGGAGCGATCGATCAGTCGCACTGATAGCAATAACGGATGCGGCACACATAAGAATAGCCAGGACCGTAATCGCCAGCGATTTCATGATATCGTCCTGATGCAGCTGGCGTCTGAACACTTTAATCTCCCGAATTCCCTTGGCAAAATTGAAAATGAACAGCATGTTGAGCGCAAACGTCGTTGTCCGAATGCCTCCGCCAACGGAGTTCGGCGAGCCGCCGATGAACATATACAGGCTCATCATCAGCAGCGTTGGCAGCGTGAAATCGTTAATGTCCATCGTCGTCAGCCCTGCGCTTCTCGTCGTGGTCGATTGGAACAAGGTGTAGAAGAAGCTCCGATGCCAGGACATCCCCTTCAGAAAATGGTCCCTCTCCAGCAGCCAGATCAGAGCCGTTCCGATGACGAGCAGGATGAAGTAGGTGGCGGACGTGATCTTAGCGAAGAGCGAGAAGCGGAAGCTGCGCTCCAGATGCAGCTGCTTCCTTGATAAGTAGGATTTGACTTCAATCAGGACGGGAAAACCGATCGCTCCGAAAATGATCAGGAGAACCGAGATGATCTGCACGAAGTAATCATCGGCGTATGGCGCTAATGAAGCTCCTGTGATGTCCATTCCGGCGTTGGTCGTCGCGCTGACAGATGCGAAAAGCCCTTGGAGGAATGCCTCCTCCCACGTTGGATAATAGCGTAGAAAGCGGAGGCCGAATATAACCGCTCCGATCAGCTCTGTCAGCAGCACAATCTTAAGCGTCTCCCTCATTAGCTTCACAATGCCGGACAAGGCGAATTGGTTGTTGTCGACCATAATGAGGCGGCGTTCACGGAGGCCGATTCGCCGTCCGAGCAGAATCCAGAAGAAGGTGCTCATCGCCATGATGCCGATACCTGCGAACTGCAGCATGAGCATGATCATGAAGTAGCCGAACACGCTGTACGTTTCCGCCATGTTGAATACACTTAAGCCCGTATCGCTCACGACACTGACGGCCATGAAGACCGTATCGAAGAATGGCACCTCATGCCCGGGACGATGCACCGCCGGAATGCTGAAGACCAATATTCCGATTAGAACAGCTAATAAGTAGTAACCAGCAATCACCTGAGCAGGCGACCGCTGCTCGATCCACTCTCGAACGTTCCGCCACATGGCGATCCCGCCTTTCGATGTTCCGTCAGCCGTTGACGGGAATGAATCCACCACCATTATTTGCCCATTCCAGAGTAGGAATATGCGCGGGCGGAGCAGCGCTGCCTGTTGCGGCATGATCGTAAACCGAGCTCATAGACTATGCATATAGACTAAACCTGCAGGGAGAGGATCAAGAGGCATGTATACGATATATGGCGGCTCGGCTGCCGCCAATAAGCATCAGCAGCATCATAAGCATAAGCCGCAGAGTCCTATTCAGCCGCTGACGTTCGTACTCGCACACGGCGCATGGGCGGATGCAAGCTTCTGGAATCCGGTCGCGAGGGAGCTTCGAGCGAAGGGGCATACGGTATACATTCCTGAATATCCAGGACATGGGGGCGACCCGAATACGAACGTTACACACGGGATGATCTCGAAAGCGGTGGCCGACTACATTGCAGCGAACAACCTCCGCGATATTATTCTCGTCGGACACAGCTTCGGCGGTTCTGTCATTCAGAAGGTGGCGGAACAGGTCCCGAATCGGATCAAGCGGCTGGTGTTCATGGATGGGATCGTGTTAGGCGACGGGCAATCGGCATTGGATCAATTCCCGGTGCCGATGCAGCAGGCATTCGAACAAATGCGGAAGGCATCGAAGGACGATACGCTCATGCTGCCATTTCCTGTGTTTCGCGATACGTTCGTCAACTTAGCGAATCTGGAGCTGGCACAGCAGCTATACAGCGAGATACGGCCTGAGCCTGCGAAGCCCCTATTCGAGAAGCTCGATCTTAAGAAATTCTATCGGCTGCAAACGCCGCGAAGCTACTTGTACATGACAGAGGACAACGCTGTGCCCCATGCCCCAGGCTATGGGTGGCACCCCCAAATGTCGAGTCGCCTTGGGATGTATAGACTAATCAAGTCCCCGGGCGATCATATGACGTATTTCCGCACAAGGCCCGGACTGCTAGCGAACCGATTGTATGAGGCGTCTAGAGACTAGAAAATAAGTACGTAAGCGCTAGACAAGAGCACGACCCCGTTATTCCGATTGTTCATACGATTACAATGAAGGAGTGAATCGTAATGGGCTATCGGAGTACATCGATCAAGAGCAAGTGGGTGAAGACCAAATGGCTTCTTGCCAGCAGCACGACTCGTCGCTACGTTCCTAAGACTCTGTTGTTCAATAGAAGCAATCTAAGCTCGATGGTTTCGCAATTTTCGACGGTTTACTTCAAACCGACTGGCGGTACGGGCGGTAAAAACATTATTCGTATTCGCAGACAGGGAGGCGGCTACCAGACGCAGCTGAACTTTTCGAAAAACCGTATGTCTTCATTCGATGCCTTATACAATCATCTCAGCAGACATGCGCGCGGGCGTTCTTATCTGCTGCAGAGAGGGATTCATCTAGCGACCGCCGGAGGCCGCAAGTTTGATATTCGTGTCGTCGTGCAGAAATCCAGCGGCGGCTCGTGGAAGAGCACAGCGCTTTTCACAAAGCTCGGCAAACCAGGCAAGGTTACGACGAACTATCATCAAGGGGGAAGGCTTGGCAGCTTCCGTACTACGTTAGCGCGCGCTGGATACGGCAGTTCGTCTATTCATGAGAAGGAAGCGCAGCTGAAGCGGCTGGGACGCTCAGTAGGCAAGGTATTCAGCGGTCACGCCAGCGGCTTCCGCGAGCTAGGACTAGACGTTGCACTGGACAATAAGCGCAGAACGTGGATTCTTGAGGTGAATACACGGCCCCATTTTTCAGCGATTAAGCATTCGTACCATGGCATACACCGCAGAGTCATGTATTATGCGAGGAAATACGGCAGGAGGAAGTGAGTGAGGAGAATGTCTCGGGAAGGGGAGAGAACAAACAATTTGTGGAATGAATGCAATAAAGATGAATCGTTTGCCGCTGCTAATCCGTACAACATTCATAGGTGCGGAAGTGGGGTTCGACCTCGCACCGTAATGTAACGGATGAGAGGCTGGAGGTAAGCAGATGTCATTATTTAATCGGATTATGGCTAGCGTTGGAATTGGTTCTGCGAAGGTAGATACGTTGTTGGAGAAGGCTTCGTACTACCCGGGAGAAGAGGTGCGCGGCATCATTCGCATCTATGGCGGGGCGGTCGAGCAGCGGATCGAAGGCATCGATCTGGCTGTTATGACCTACTATACGAGAGAAGTGAATGATACGAAAGTGCAGGAGAAGGCGCAGCTTGGCGTCATTCGCGCAACACCGCCGATTCAGCTGCGGGCCAATGAGCAGAAGGATGTGGAGTTCGCTTTCCAACTGCCGGTAAGCACGCCGCTTACGATCGGGAGAACGCCTGTCTTTATTCAGACAACAGCTGATATTCGTTCTGCGATAGACCCGACTGACCAGGACCGAATCGATGTTGTGCCAACCCCGCCGATGCGGACCGTGATACAAGCAGTCGAGTCGCTTGGCTTCCGTCTTCGTGAAGTGGAGACGATTTATGCACCACGGCTTGGGGGCTCGCATTCGCCGTTCGTTCAGGAGCTGGAGTGGGTACCGCAATCTGGCGCTTACAGAGGCCGATTGGATGAGCTGGAGCTTATTTTCCTCCGGCAGCAAGGCGGCGGTGTAGAGCTGCTGCTTCAGATTGACCGGAAGGCAGTCGGGCTGTTCGGCCGATTCGCGGAAGCCATGGAGATGGACGAAAGCTTCGTTCGGGTGACGGTGTCGCAGCAGGATATTCAAGGCGGTCCGCAGCATGTTGCTTCGGTGCTGAATCAAGTCATTTCGAGATATTCACATTAAGAATGAAATCAGCCATCCTGCGACAGCTGCAGGATGGCTGAGTCATTTTACACGCAAGAGCTGTTCGAACGCTGTTTCTGCCCTGCCTTCGGTCCGCTCCCAAGTCAAGCATAAACAGATATAATGGAATAAGTCAGGAGGTGTTCATATGTACGGTTTAATGCCTTTCTTACGGCAGGTGGAGCTGGAACGACAGCGTGTTCCGTCATTCGAGGTGTATCCGTTTAACTTGGAGGTTGTGAAGCAGCTGCGGACGCTGTCTTTTCATCCGAAGGTAACCTATCTGGTCGGCGACAATGGGATGGGGAAGTCGACCTTGATGGAGGCAATCGCAGTTGCATGGGGCTTCAACCCGGAGGGCGGGACGATCAACTTCACGTTCTCAACGGCCGCTTCGCATTCGGAGCTGCATGAATATATACGGCTCGTGCGAGGGACGCGCAGGCCGAAGGACGGGTTCTTCTTCCGAGCGGAAAGCTACTACAATCTGGCGACGGTGGTCGATGCACTCGATCGGGAGCCGTCCTTCGGACCGCCGCTGATTGATTCCTATGGCGGCAAGTCGCTGCACGAGCAATCGCATGGCGAGTCGTTCTTCGCCACGTTCCTATATCGGTTCGGCGGCCGCGGACTATACATATTGGATGAGCCCGAGGCTGCGCTGTCGCCGCTTCGTCAGCTGTCCATGCTCGCGCGCATTCATGAGCTGGTCGAGCAAGGCTCGCAGTTTATTATCGCGACGCACTCCCCGATTCTTATGGCCTATCCGGAAGCGACGATCTATAATCTAACACCTGACGGGATAGAGGAGAAAGAGCTGGAGGAGACGGAGCACTTCATTATCATGAAGCAGTTCATGAACAATCGAGAACGTATGCTCGCCGAGCTGATGGGCGACGGTGACGAGGATAGGTAGAAATTCTTTATATTTTAAGAGGGGTTCAAGGGGCAAGCCCCTGGACGTATCATCGAAAGGAATATTAATTGATCGACCAGCCGTTCGCTAGAGGAAGATGGAATAATCATTTGTTTACCTCTTTGGCGAAAATAAAAATAACCTCGTGAGCCGCGTGCTTCGCGCGAAGCTGCTCCTGCAGCCGCTTGCCAGCCTCGTAGTCATGGACGGATACGCGCTCGAGCTCGCGATAGTCGGCACTCTTCGCAACCAGCTCAGTGGGGTGATAGCCATTTTTGAGATAAAATTGCTCGACCTTCAGGTCATCGGCTGAACCTACGCCAATGACGCGCGCGCCAGCTTGCCGAGCAGCTGTCTCGAATTTCCGCATCAGCAGTGACCCGATGCCCCGCCGCGCCAAGCCCAGCGTGGTGTCGAGGTTGACAGCGACTCCTTGGAGCAAGTAGTCCTGCTCGATTCGGCGGGAAGGCTCGCCATATATAATGCCTGCTAATTGCTGTCCCTCATAGGCGGCGAAGTACAGGGCAGACGGCTGCTCGACGCGCAGAATGAATGATGCATAAGGCTCGGAGTCCAGATATTCCTGCTGAAAGGCGTAGATTTCTGCATAGTCGGCAGCTTGAACTGGTCTAATACGAACGGATTGCGGCATAGGAGTGGACAGCCTCCAATCAGTCAAAGTGGAAATCAATTACATAAATTATAATGTAATTTGATCTCTTGCACACGGAGTAATCGATACTTTGTGCTAAGTAGGCCTTATCGTTAATAAGACGGTAGGGTCTTTTTGTATGCGAATAGTTGCGGCGGGAGAGGTAAACACTACTGGAGGCTTTTGCCACCTATACAAGAGATATCCGAATTGGAGTGAAGCCCGAATGGCAGAACGAACGGTATTCGCTTATTTCAATACGCCGGAACAGGCGAATCAAGCGTTGGAGCAGCTTCAGTCGCTGAAGCTCGTCGAATATGCAATTGAACGGATTGATGGTTTCGCAGGCACTGGTTATCAGAGCATCGATCAGGTCGGCAATACGATTACGGGCAACTTCCCTGGCCTCGGCTATTTGACGCTTAGCGGCGACTTTGATCTGCCGGACGCAGGGATATTGGCGGCAGCGAGCGTCAGCGCGAGCGGGTACAGCTCTGGCGGGCCGGATAACCGAGTTACGGGCAGAGACATTATGCTCGTCGCGATCGTAGCGGAGGAAGATTACGAGCAGGCGAGTAGAATCGTGAAGGAAGCAGGCGCGTTATAGTAGTGGCGCTGTTTGTCACAATATCTGGTTTTTTGAGGAAGTTGATGGTTTAATCGACACAATTAGCGGTTAATATAAGGTGACTCGTATTTCGAAGCCTATGTAGGTGGTGAGGGTAATCTTATATTTAGCAGCCTTTGTGCTTTCATTTTTGATTGTTATTGCGCTTATACCGCCGTTCGGCAAGCTGGCGTTTCGGCTCGATTTTGTGGACAAGCCTCGCGCAGACGTGGAGCGTAAGCTGCATCGCAAGCCGATCCCGCTGACGGCGAGTTATGCGATTTTCATTGGCTTCTTCGTCACGTACCTGCTCATTACGAGGGACTTCTCCAGGGAGACCGCAGCGCTAGTGGGTGGAGGTATTCTGCTGCTCGTCATCGGTACGGTTGACGACTGGTACAAGACGAAGGGCAAGGATTTTCCGGCGCTGCCGAAGCTTATCGTGCAAGTGTCAGCCGCTGTGCTCGTCTACATGGCAGGCGTGCAGTTCTCCGGCTTCTACAACCCGCTGTCGGGTGAATACGTCGTGCTTCCGGTTATCCTGCAATTCGTGCTGACGATTCTGTGGATCTTCGGGGTGACGACCGTCATTAACTTCACGGACGGGCTGGATGGCTTGGCGGGCGGCTTGTCCGCGATCTCGGGACTCACCTTGTTCGTCGTGGCGCTCGTGATGGGACAGTCGAATTCGGCGCTGCTTGCAATCGTGCTTGTCGGCGTGACGGCGGCTTATCTGCTGTTCAACCGGCCGCCTGCGCGTATCTTCATGGGGGATGCAGGGGCGACGTTCATCGGGTTCATGCTGGCCGTCATCGCGCTGGACGGCGCATTCAAGCAGGCGACCGTGCTGTCGATCTTTATCCCGATTCTAGCGCTCGGCGTACCGATCTTCGACAACCTGTTCGTCGTCGCTCGGCGGTTTATGCAGGGCAAGTCGATTTACCAGGCGGATGCGAGCCAGGCGCATTATCGGCTGCTGCGCGCGGGACTTAACACCAAGCAGGTGCTCATGTTCCTCTGCTTGATCAGCATGTGCTTCAGCCTGACGTCGATCATCTTGCTGCTGGTACAAATATAATCACAATGTACGTGTGGCGCGACAATGCCGCAGTGGATAGCCTTCGGGCTTGTCTGCTGCGGTTTTTTATTATGTCCAAAAGCAAGTTTACAGTGTTTCGGTTCTTCTATATTATGGTAGATGATAGTAGTGAAGATAGTCTGAGGATAGGAGAGAGGCTATAACGATGAGAGCAAACTTCTGGGTTCGCAGATTGGGGATTTGCAGTGTGCTGCTCGCGCTTCTGACGGCAGCGGCAGGGACAGAGGTGAGGGCGCAGACCGTTAAGCCGGATGAGGCAGTAACGACTACGGCAAACGATCCGGCTGCTGCGCTGGAGGCACTCCCGCTGAGGAAGCTGTCGAAGCCGCCTTTTAAGTATTATCTAAGCGGGGTAGTCACTAAGCCTGCAGGGACAGCCGCAGCGAAGAAGCTGACGCTCAGCCAGAAATCGGTGAAGAATCTATCCGCTTCGTTCGATTTGGCGACCGTGCCGGAGTATACGACTGACCAGTATACGGTGCCGATTCCTGCTCGCAATATAAAAGGCAACCTGCCGAAGGGTGTGCCGACCAGCTACAAAGGCCAGATGATCGTGCAGGCTATTAAAAGCGGCAATTATGCGATTCTAATCTATGGCGAGAACTTCGGCGAGAACCGCTATATGGTGATTATGGATACAGCTGCAGGGAAATTTATTAAAGCATACGACTTCATCAATTATGCGATTGCGCCGAGCTATGTGAAGGCAGACTATGATTTTATCTATGAACGGGTACGTTGGGCATCTATCGAGAACGGCATCCTGTATGTTGCGCACAGCCATCTCACCTATGCGAAGAGCTCGAATGGGATGAATGGCTATATTACCGCAATTCGGCTGTCCGATAACAAAATGCTCTGGCGCTCCGCACCGCTGGTTAGCAATGCAGGCAATTTCGTCATCGCGGGCGATGTCATTCTAGCCGGCTACGGGTTCACCGCGGAGAAGGACTATCTGTACCAGCTGGATAAACGAACGGGAAAGACGCTCGACAAGGTGCTGCTAAAGGATGGACCGAGCTTCATTGTGAAACGGAACAACGATATATTCGTGTACAGCTATGCCCATTTGACCCAATTCTCGATCAAAAAGTAGCCGCCAGCAGCCCCATATAGTAATCCGCAATAAGCGATAACGAAGCGCTGCTTCGGGTTGCGACGCCAATGAAGCGCTCAGGAATCGGCGCGGTTGTCGTCAGCTCGAACAGCGTTTCTTCGTGCAGCTCCTGCTGAACGAATGAACGCGTGACGTAGGCGGCACCATAGCCATGACGCGCAAGCTCGACGAGCATCTCGGAGCTGTTCAGCTCCATATCCACCTCGGCTGTAATGCCTTGTTCAGCGAACCATCGCTCGATGAACTGGCGTGTACGGCTTCCTCGTGACAGCAGCAGCAGCGGCAGCCTGTTCAGCTCCTCTGGCGTAATCGGCTGGCGGGCCAGCTCCTTATAAGCGGGGCCGACAACGAAGCAGCCTTGAATGGTTGTGAGCGGCTTGATCTGAAGCTCGGGATCAACGAAGGGCAGATGCACGAAGCCAAGATCGATCTGACCTTCGACCAGCCGTGTACGTATGTCGGCGGTGTTGCCTTGAAACAGGCGAATGCGAACGTTCGGATGCTGCGAGCGCAGCTCGTCCAGCGGCGGGAGCAGCAAATGCTTAATAATCGGTCCGCTCGCCCCGATGCGCAGCTCGCCCGATTCATAGTTGCGCAGCGAGGCGATCTGCTTCTCTCCGTTATCAAGCAGCAGGAACGACTTCTCGACGTAGTCGAGCAGCGTACGGCCCTCGGAGGTGAGCGCAACTCCCTTGGACTGTCGATCGAAGAGCTTAACGCCAAGTCCATCCTCTAGTTGTTTGATGGCATAGCTGACGGATGGCTGTGTAATGTGGAGCTCCTGAGCGGCATGCGTCAAGTTGCCAGCTCGTGCGGTATGGAGAAATATGCGGTACCATTCCATATTCATTATGGTTTTGATATAGATCACCTCTATGGCTGGTGTTTGAAATAGTGATTTCATTAATTTCACTAATGCGATTATACTGAATACAGAGGAAAATACAACGTTCAGCATGATGGAGGGTATTGCATATGCCAGGTAGCACGTTTGGCGAGGCTTTCAAAATTACAACGTTCGGCGAATCGCATGGCGAAGCCGTAGGCGTTATTATCGATGGCATCACGCCGGGTCTGGAAATTAGCGAAGCGGAGATTCAAATACAGATGGACCGCCGCAAGCCGGGACAATCGTCGGTTACGACGCCGCGCAAGGAATCCGATAAGGTCCATATCGTATCCGGCATCTTCGAGGGCAAAGCAACGGGAACGCCGATGATGGTCGTTCTGTACAACCATGATATGAAATCCGAAGCGTACAGCGACATCCAGAATCTGTTCCGTCCGGGTCACGCAGACTATACGTACCTGAAGAAGTACGGTATCCGCGATCACCGCGGCAGCGGCCGTGCATCGGGCCGGGAGACGGCAGGTCGTGTAGCTGCAGGCGCAATTGCGCGTAAGTCGCTGGCGCAGCGCGGCGTCAGCATCGTTGCTTACACGAAGGAGATCGGCGGCATTCAATGCGAGACGTACTCGGAAGATGCGATCGAGAAGAACGCGGTACGCGCCTGCGATCCGGTTGCTGCGGAGAAGATGGTTAAGCTTATCGAAGGACTGGCGAAGGAAGGCAACAGCTGCGGCGGTATCGTCGAATGCCGTATTCGCGGCGTGCAGCCAGGCCTTGGCGAACCGGTATTCGATAAAATCGATGCAGACTTGGCGAAGGCAATGCTGTCGATTGGCGCAGTGAAGGGCATCGAGTTCGGCGCAGGCTTCGCGGCAGCGCGTATGCTCGGCAGCGAGCATAATGATCATATGAACAAGGACGGCTTCGTTACGAACAATGCTGGGGGCATCCTGGGCGGCATCAGCACGGGCGAGGAGATCGTGTTCCGTGTTGCGGTGAAACCAACGTCCTCGATCTCGGTTCCGCAGAAGACGATCGACATTCACGGCGAAGAGAAACCAATCGTGACGGAAGGCCGTCATGATCCGAGCATCTGCCCGCGCATCGTGCCGGTTATCGAAGCGATGGCCTGCCTCGTGCTTGAGGATCATTACAAGCGTCAAGCGTCTTTGCACGCGTAAATAAAGGTTTGGAAGAGCAGCAGCTGTCGTGAGCGATGGCTGCTGCTTTTTGGCATGAGCTAACAACTGCAAAATAAAGAAGAGGGAGACACCGTTAACGGAGTCCCCCTCTTGAATAACAGATTAGTTAAAGTTAAGCGTGAGCGTAATCGTATTGCTGTAGCCTAATGCGTCTGTCAGTGTGCCCGTAAGGACGAGCGAGTTCGAAGCGCCGCTCAGCAGCTTCAGATGGCTGACGGACAAGCCGTCGCCTTGTGAATCGGCAGCGCCGAGGAAGCTTGCCAGATCCAGCGATGCCGGCGTTCCTGCCTTCAGCTCGCGCGTAAGATTAAAGGAATGGCCCGACAGGTTCACGCCTTGAACGGAAGTAAGCGTAAAAATAGCGTCTTCATCAACCGTAATCGTTCCATTTTGCAGTTTAGCATTGGAAGCCAGCGTGAAGCTGCCGTTGTTGCCGTTAAGTGTTACAGCGTTGTTATTGATCGTAGCTGCAGTTAGACTTGGAGCATCCTTCTTGATCGTCAACTGAACAGTACGGGAGTTGCCTGCTCCATCGCGCAGCGTACCCGTGATAACGAGGCCGTTATGGTCCGTATCCCACTGGCTCAGCTTCGATACGGTCACGCCATCGTTCTGTGGATCCAGAGCGCCCAGTGTATCGATCAGATTGAGAGGGTTGGAGCCCGCAGCAAGGTTCTGCGTGAACGAGAGGCTCTGGAAGCTCGACAACGAGATGCCTTCGATCGAAGTGATCGTAAGGGTCGAAGCTTCGTCTACTGTAAGCGTCCCGCCCGTCAGTTTGTCGGTGCCCTTGAAGCTAATAATACCTGTTGCTCCATCCGTAACCGTTACTGCATTACCGTTGATCGCAGCTGCTGTAATGCTAGGCGCGGTCGTATCCGACGGAGTATACGGTACTGTAGGATTCGTATTGTTGCTATTGTCTTCCGGGTTCTTCGTTTCGTCGTCTTTGTTACCGTTGTCGTTCTTGCTATCGATTAATTCTTGCGCTTTTTTCTTCAGACCTTCGATGTTTTCCAATATATCGGAAGAAGTGTTTGCAAGATCACCGCGAGTGGCACTCTTCTTCGGATCTACGTCGGCAGGGATGATACCGAGAGCGATAGCTTGTCTGATCGCTTCCGAGTACCAAGGATTCATCGAAGTGTCAGGCTTAATGCCGAGGGCCCTGACTAATACAGTTGCGAACTGACTGACGGTAACTTCGCCAGCTGGATTGAAAATGCCATCGGCCATGCCCTCCATAAGGCCAGCTTTCTTAGCGGCCTCAATGTAAGGAATCGCCCACGGGTTGGTACCATTATCACCGCCGACATCGCTGAAGCTCGAGGTTCTGGTGTCTTTGTTGACATCGAGGCCGAAGATAATCGATGCGACTTTGGCGAATTGTGCCCGATTCATTTTATCATTGAGACCGAAGTTAGAGGTACCGTCCCCCTCGAAAATACCTGCCGCTAGCAGTGCATCGAATTTAGCTTTCGTAGCGGCATCCAGATCAGCCAGATCTGTAAAGTCGGCCGATGTCTTCGTTGCTGCATTAGCGATAACATTCGGCAAGAGCAGGCTTGCTCCTAACGCAAGAACCAGTAGTTTTGAATATCTTTTGTTCATTTACAAGCTCCTTTTCTATTAATTAGCAAAACATACTAAAGAATTTATCGGCATCTCTATTGAAATAAATTAGCTAGTTTAGAAAACTAAGCTGCACGAGATGGCTGTATTTTTTATAGAAATAAATTAGGGCATCGTCTGACCACGCTTCTCCAGGTCCTTAACCGTGGCGCTTGTAGGCACCATCTTCTCATCCTTCAGCGTACCGAACAGTACGTCGACGAATGGGGTAGAGACGCCGTACCAGTAGTTCTCGTTCTTGTAGTGATGGAGCAGGTGCATGCGCTTGTTCCAGCGTCCTAGCTTCGTCTTCGGCTGAATCGGCCGGTGGGCGATATAGTGCTTCCACTCGTAGATGAGCAGCATACATACGAGCCCCGCCCCGAAGGCGAATGCCGCATTCAACATGCCCGTAACAACATAGAAGAGGGCTGTGAAGACGGCCAAGTTCGGCAGACTGTACCAGACGGGCAGAAACAGCAGCTTCAGGTCATTCGGATCCGTGTGGTGATCGTAATGTAAGCGCTTAAGTATTTTTAAAACAAGTGCATTCTTAGGGGCTTTCAAATGAAACAGAAAACGGTGCGTCATATACTCGCTTAGCATGAATGCAGCCATTCCGATAAGGAATACAGCGATGTTAAGCCATGTTAGCTCACGGATACCAACGACGGCTGCCAGCACAATGAGAACGCCTGCCATGATGACAATATCGGGATGTGCAAAGAAGCTGCGATACAGCCCTTTTCTGCCCATAGCATTTCTGCCTCCTTCGCCTATGCCTATATTCCCGAGTGTACAGGAAGAAGGGAGCGGCTAGCAACAGGTGAAATCCCGTTTTGGCGATTATCCGATGCACAGTTTGTCCTTGTCGACGTCCCGCCCGATGCTGTACAGTTAATTGGAGAAGACCTCTATCGATACAGCTGCTTTTTTTCATCTAAAGTTTCTTCTTAACCTCCGTGAAAACCTACTCCCATTTACAAATGAATCAAAAGCTTAACAACGACTAACCAGCGCGGTCCAACACTTCAATTCTTTAACGCGGTCCACTCCTACGACGAACACGTTCTGTCATCAAAAAATAATATTGGCATCCCGGCGGCGGACGTTCTATTCGGCTAGGTTTGAAATAGATAGAAGTTATCAAGTCGGATTCATTCCCAGTGCAAAGGAGTATGGCCGCTATGAGGAACTATCAATGGATTAAATGGCGCAGATTGCTGATCAGTCTCGCAATAGTAGTTGTCCTACTCATCTTCATGTGGGCAGGCGCGCCAACGACCTGGATGGTCGCCCTCAGCCTGCTCGGCATCGTAGTGAACCTCGTCTATGCGATGGCCTTCATGATCATTCAATTCGTTGCGCTGTTCTGGTTCCTCGCACGAGGGCGGACGTATTGGGTGCTGCCTGGCGAGACAGGCGCCACATGGGATGACTACCGGGGCAACCCCGAGATTGTAGAAAATGCGAAGCGCATCGTTACCCTTCTACGGGGTGTGAAGAGCTTCAAGGAGATGGGCGGCGAGGCGATCCGAGGATTGCTGCTGTGCGGTCCGCCGGGTACCGGCAAGTCCTATCTCGCGCAAGTTATCGCCAATGAGGCGCAGGTGCCTTTCGCATACGCTTCGGCGCCAAGCTTCCAGAACATGTTCTTCGGCGTCGGCAACCTGAAGGTAATGCGCATTTACAAGAAGGCCCGCAAGCTGGCCCGTATCTACGGCGCCTGCATCATCTTCATCGACGAAGTCGATGCAATCGGCATGAAACGTCAAGGCGGCGGCGGTGGCGGCGGTGCAATGGGCATGTTCGGCATGGGCGGCGGCTCTGGCCTGCTCAACGAGCTGCTGCTCCAGATGGATCCGCCGAACCTCGATAGCTCGAAGATCGCGAAGCTGCTGCGCCAGCTCGGTCTGCGCCGGAAGAAAGCCGAGCGTCCTCCTGTACTGACGATTGCAGCGACCAACCTGCCGGATGTGCTGGATGAGGCGCTGCTGCGTCCGGGCCGGTTTGACCGCAAGCTGTGGGTGGATTCGCCCGACTATGATGGTCGGGTTGACGTGTTCCATTACTACTTGAAGAAGGTGAAGACCGACACGTCGTTCACAGCTGAGAAGGCTGCGCTCGACACGATCGGCTACAGTCCGGCCCAGATTAAGCATATCGTCAATGAGACGGTTGTTATCGCTCATCAGCGGGGGGCGCAGCTGGCGAGCTACGAGGATTTTCGCGTCGCGATGGAGACGTACGAGTGGGGCTTGAAGCAGCCGCTTCGTTCCATGAGCGCAGACGAGAAGCGGAATGTAGCGTATCACGAGGCGGGTCACGCGGTGGCGCAGTATTTGTTGAAGCCGCATGATCGTGTATGGAAGGTTACGATTGTTCGCCGCGGCGGCGCGCTTGGTCTTGCAGCTACGAAGCCGATGACGGAGCGGTATAACCGAAGCGACAGCGAGATTCTCGCAGAGATTCAAGTCTGTCTGGCAGCACGTGCGGTCGAGGAAGAGTTCCTTGGCAAGAAGCTGAACGGCGTAACCTCCGATCTACAGCAGGCAACGACGCTGGCAGGCGCGTATCTCGGCATTGTCGGCATGGGCGACGAGCTATTCAGCTGGCTGGCTGTCGGCGGCCGCGTGGAGGGCTTCCGCGCACTTCGACCGAAGATTAACGAGCTGCTGAAGGATCAGATGAATCAGGTGAAGGAGCTCGTGAACAAGCACGCCGATTTCGTACATGTGATCGCATCGGAGCTTCTCCGCCAAGAGGATCTGACTGGTGAGGAGATCGAAGAGATCTACGTGCGGCTGTATGGGCGGCTGCGTCCAGAACCGCCAACAGTTCGGCATCTTGTGAAGTTCGATAAGCTGTCGGGCCGTGAAAGCGCGGCAGAGCTGGAAGAGGCAGAAGAGGCGGCTGAGCGCAAAGCGGCAGCGGAGGAAGAGCCATCAGACAGCGGCGGCGAGGAGCCCGGCGACGGTGGACCGGAATCATTTGAATCCTACTATTTGAAATAAAACGAAGAAGGGCTGAGACAGCTGTCGGATGACAGTGGCTCAGCCTTTGTATTCTAAACCACAGCGTGTTGTTACGCCTGTGCTGCTGGTACCATGCAAGTCGAGATCGCGAGCCGATTCCAGCTGTTGATTGTATTGATGGCCATAATGATCGTCAGGAATTCCTTCTCGGAGAAATGCTCGCGTGCATTCCGATAAACATCGTCCGGTACACCGGCTTTGGAGATTAGCGTGACGGCTTCCGTCAGCTCCAGTGCAGCCTTCTCGCGTGCGCTGTAGAATGGCACCTCGCGCCAAACACTGACGAGATCGACGCGTTGGCTCGACTCGCCCATGCTGCGCAGCTTCGTCACATGCATATCGAGGCAGAAGGCGCAGCCGTTAATTTGCGATGCGCGGATTTTGATCAGCTCATACAGGGTGTGATCGAGACCGGAAGAAGCGATGAAGCCTTCCAGCTTCAGCATGGTATTGTACAATTCGGGGCTTACCTCTTGGTGGTTGATTCGAGTATTCATATCGGTTTCCCTCCACTAATGGTTTGTTGTCTGCGGCCGGCTGACATTAGTTATGACAATACAGCCGTCGGATTTGTGACATCAGGCGGAGGAGTTTTTTGACTTATTTTATAAAAATGTAAGAGAAGGCTCTGTCGGCGTACTCATGGCAAGCACAGCAGACGAAAGGCGCGAAGACGATAGCCCTCGAGCTTGCGTTCCGCGCCGATATTAGGGTACGGGTTTTCTTTAATGGACGGGGAGACCGTGGATATGCTGCAATTTATCCGGATTTGCAATGGAGTAGATATATGCGATTGACTGATCGGATGAATGGCCGAAGCAGAATGCCTTCATGTACCCGTCGGGACGTACGAATAAGATGCCAGGCTGGCCGCTAATCTGCACGCTGAAGTAGCTGCCCTTATAGGAGCCTTTGTTGTAGAGGCCTTCGAAGAACGCGAGAATACGGTCCCGTCCCAGGATTGGATTGATAGCTGTTCGTACTTTGCCGCCGCCATCGCTAATGAGTACGGCATTATGGGTCAGCAGGCGAATGAAGGATTCGAAATGACCGGTCTTGACCGCTTCTAAGAAGGCATGAATGTAGGGCTCGGCTTGGCCGGCCTGATTCGTCATGACCTCCTCCTCTGTCTGGCTGTGTGCGCTGATCTTGGCGCTGGCGCGGCTGAACAGCTTGCGGCAGGCAGCTTCATTCTTCTGCAGCATCTGTGCGATCTCATCATAAGGATAGCCGAGCGATTCCTTCAGGATGTAAACAGCCCGCTCCAGCGGTGACAGCTGCTGCAGCAGGACAAGCAGGGCATAGCCGAACCTTTCGCGAAGCACAAGCTGTTCGGACGGTTCCTCCGCTGCAGCCTCCGCGGTGAAGCGAATGTCCGGCTCCGGCAGCCAAGTGCCGGGATAGACCTCTCGCTGGCGCCTAGCGGATCGGATCATATTGATCGAACGATTCGTAACCATTTTCATCAGGTAAGCTTTCGGATGTTCAATGGTTTGCCAGTCAAGTTCACGAATCGTAATGAAGACATCCTGGACAATATCCTCGGCGTCCGTTATAGAGCCGAGCATCCGGTAAGCATAAGCAAGAAGTACCGGCTTGTATGTCCGATACAGAGAATCTAGATCCATGGTTGGTTACTCCTTTCACGGTGAAACAGATTCAGTATACAGTAACAGGTAAGCAGAGTGCAGGTATGGGGGGAGCGTTAACGGATGTTGGATGACGGTAACCAGTCTTCGGTGATTGCATTAGCGCTTACGGTAGCGGATAGCACTTATTTGGCCGTAATCGCCCGTTTCGAGCGCTTAGCGGTTGTCAGCGTGCTTATTGACTAAGTTACTGGGCGAACTCCCCTCATACTAGCGCAATAGCCATAATGACAACCGTTACCGTGCAAATTTGAGCGAAAAGCCCCCAATAGCCACTATAGCAACCGTAAGACGCTGGGGAGCGTGCGGCAGACGAATTGGAGTAACCAGGACTTGGCGATTACAGACCAACAAAGCTGAGGAAGAGGGCGCAGATCGATTCATCTGCACCGTGGCCGCGCTGCTTCATGATGTGGCAGATGAGAAGCTGAATGACTCCAAGGAGAGCGGGCTGCAGAAGGTACGAGACTGGCTTGCCGCTCAACCGATTGCCGAAGAAGACCAAGCCCATATTGTCGAGATCATTGCCACAATGTCCTACAACGCAGGAACGAATCCGCCTATGCGTACGTTGGAGGGCCAGGTTGTACAGGATGCCGATCGGCTCGATGCAATCGGTGCCATTGCTATCGCCCGCACGTTCTTATATGCAGGGGTCAAAGGCAGCCCGATCCATAACCCTGCCATCCAGCCGCGCGATGCGATGACAACGAAGGAATACCGCGATCATCGCAGCAGCACGGCGTTTAATCATTTCTATGAGAAGCTGTTTAAGCTGAAGGATCTCATCAATACATCGGCTGCCCGCCCGATTGCAGAGCAGCGCCATCAGTATATGGAGCGGTATGTTCAGCAGTTCCTATTGGAGTGGGAAGGCACCGAATAGCACCACTTACCAGACTATTTAAGGTTGAAAAATCTCCATCCACTTCTCTGCATGCTGCAGCTGCTCGAAGCCGTATTGCGCGTACAATCCCTGGGCATCAGCTGTGATGAGCATAAAACGGCGCAGTCCTTGCAGATCCGGATGCTCCTTGATCGTCTGCATCATTCTTTTGGACAACCCCTGCCCACGATAAGCTTCGTCAACGAATACATCGGTAAGATAGCCGAACGTGGCGCAGTCCGAGACGACGCGCGCGAAGCCAATGAGCTTGCCGCCGTTCGTCTGATCATAAGCGCCGACAACAACAGCCGTATGCTCGATGGCGCGCTGCAGCTTCTCATAGGTGTAGGCTTGCGCCCATGGCATTGGACGAAGCTGCTCATATAGGTCATGTACGTCAAGCAGACTTCGATCGGTTGTGATGAGAATCGAATCGGCTGGATTAGAGTGCGGCATGTGAGTGGGCACGCTCCTTCGTCATGAGATAAGGGTATAGCAGAATAAGGCCCGCTATGTACACGATAAGCACAAAATAAGCAGGAAGCAAATGAATGAAGTCGGTATAACCAATTGCGTAATGAACGCTCAGCCCTGCGATAAAGCCGGGCGCACCGCTCCACAGCAGCGTCCACCACTGCCATCTCGCGCCTTGCTGCAATCCCCATAGGGCAACGATTAGAATGCCAATGGCGTCGGACAACAGCGCCCCGCCGAACCCGGCGCGGTCATGGGCGATAAGCGGTACAAGCCGCGGATTGGCAAGGTCAAGCGCATTGCTTGACGTACACAGGTAGCCAAGATCTGTCGGGACGAATACATCGGTAATGCCGATGTACGCAATGACGATACCGCCGATACATAGCGAAATCCCAACAACAATAAAACACAGCTGCCCCCACAGCCCTCGCCGCCACACGCCGCTGTTATGCAGATTGACCGGCAAGCGGTTAGGACGATCCGGATTGTTGCGCATGGCCAGCAGGAACATCGGAAGCAAAATAACGGCCGCCGCAGCATGAAGAGGATCGAAGAATCCGTACCCCAAGTAGAGGAAAAAGCTCGGAAACCCAACGCCGCAAGAAGCCCACACGGCTGTCTTCGCCCAGTGAAGGCCATGTCTAAGACCATGCCTTGCCAGCTGGTAATATAGAATGCCGATCGACAGCATCGTGCCGGCCAGCGTGATGCGGTCATGCGACATAAAGTTAAGCAGATTGCCGTTGATCGCGGCGACCTGGCTGCGTGCCAGCCCGAGGAACGACTCGTCGTAAGGAAGCAGTACGGAGCTAGCGGCGATCATCCATGCGATAATACCACCCAGCATCATGCTGAGCCCGAGCAGACACATCCACCCCCAATTGGTCCAAAAAGACGGCTCAGGAAGCGGCTCCTCCTTCGCCAGTCTATCGTATAGAATGGCCTCATTGACCCGCTTAGGCAAGCCGGGTCCCGCATACACGAAGCCGCTGTGCAGCAGCAAATAGTCGGCGCCAGCCTCTATCAGCGCCAGTGCGTCGGCAGGCTCGTGAACGCCCGCCGACGCGAACAGCACAGGATTTCCCCTCGCGCAGGCTCGGATCATGCGGAGCTTAGCGACGCATGCCTCACGACCGCTGCGTCCGATTATGACAGCGTCATCGATCGCTCGAACCGAGTCTCCGATGACGAATCCGCTCCATATCGCAGGATCAGCTGTCTGCACGATTTCACGGAGCGAGGCGTCAGGCAGATCGAGCGGAATGTAGAGCAGCATAAGTTTCTTTCTGGTCGGAGTGGAGGTTTTCTCGGTGAACAATGTAGATAGCTGCTCAAACCATTGTGCAGGACTTTCCGCAGCACCTTCAGATGGACGGGCTGCTTCGACGATAAGGGCAGACACATGTGGCTCTTCTGTGAAGCGCTCGGACAATGCTTGCAGATCGGCTGCAGCCTCGCTCGGCCCGGCTCTCGGTGACGGTGCGATGCGCACGAGCTGCGGCAGCTGATGCTTCGGATTGCGAACGCGCTGCAGAATCGCTTCCGCTCCAGCATTCTCGTATTCGCATGGGTAGATGATGCTCTCGCTGGCGGGATCTATATGGATAGGCGAATTACTGGTGACGGGGCTGCTTGTAACGGGACCGATTTCAACGAAGCCGAAGCCGAATTGGGATACCGCCTTGATGGCCGTTCCATCGGAATCGACTGCACCTGACAGACCGATCGGTGTCGGCAGCGTAATCCCTTCAAAGGTGCTTCGAAGAAGCGGGGAAGGCTCTACATGGCCAAGCGTCTTGATGATGAAGGTGCCGCCGGGAATCCGGCTCAGGCGGCCCATCGCTTGAAGAGTGAATCCACGCGCGATACGCGCGGGAAGACGGAACAGGATTGGACGGAACAGCGTTTGATAAGACCAGTCGGGCACAGGGCTTCACCACCTTTTTGCTGCAGCAGGTTGAAGGTTGTTGGATTACCAAAATCATACTATTATTCATGGCGCCATACTAGTATTCATTCTAAACAACGGACAGCACCTCTACATCGAAAAGGATAGTGTTTCCTGAAGTTAGAATCTGTATAATGCTTGTGAAATACCCTATAAATGTTTATAGGCATTATAGGAAGGGGGATAGCAAATGAGGATTGACCATCGGCCCTGGCCGATTCCTTCCAGCCCATGGCTCATGAGACAGGTTTGGTCGCAGCTGCTGTTCGCGCACTGGCCGGTCCCGGCGGATCAATTACGTTCGCTAGTACCGCCAGGCTTGGAGCTGGACCTCTATAAGGGACAAGCTTGGATAGGAATCGTACCTTTCTATATGAGCGGTATCCGGGCGCATTATTTGCCGCCGATTCCCGGCACCTCGAATTTCGGCGAAATCAATGTCCGTACATACGTCACTAGCGAGAGCAAAGCAGGTGTCTACTTCTTCAGCCTCGATGCAGCGAATTCTCTTGCCGTTCTGTCGGCGAGAATGTTCTTCCACCTGCCTTACTATCGTGCAGCTATTACGGTGGGCAGCAATAACGGCTGGACAACCTTCCGTTCGGAGCGGCTTAGGACTGGTGCGAGGGAGGGCGGAGAGGGGAGCTCCTTTCTGTTTGATGGCCAATATCGCCCGACATCGGCTCCATTCATGGCGGAACAGGAGAGTTTGGAATACTGGCTGACGGAGCGGTACTGCCTTTATACCGAACATGCTGATCGTCTCTATCGCTGCAACATCAACCATGAACCGTGGCAGCTGCAGCATGCCGAAGCAGAGATTGCGATAAATACGATGGTTGATCGGCGGAGGCTGGAGCTTCCATCCACGGCTCCGCTGCTTCACTACGCGGAGCGGCTGGAGGCCGTAACTTGGGGCTTGGAGCGGGTAAGATAGGAGACGTCTGAGCACCTAGCCCCCCAGCGAATGCCGTCGCTCCCCCATTGACAAAGCCTATCGCCGAACCCATAATTGATCCGTTCGCACCATAAAATAGAATCTATTGTGGGGTCGTAGAATGAGCAAAGGCACATCGTTCGCCGTTTTTGCAATAACCATTGTTTTATCGCTTGTCATTGCAGTGGTAATGCCGCTGTTGGTGTTCTTCGGTGGGTTTCCGCTCTTGTTCCATACGTACTATGATGCTAGCTCAGATCATGGTTTCGGTCACGCGGTCGTCTCCTTCGCCATGGTTGTTATCAATGCAGTGGCGTTTCCCATCATAAGTATCTTCTTCGTGCGTGGTTGGGTCAAACGGCGAAACACAGCCCGGTTAATCTTATCGGCTGCCATTATGCTTCTGGTAAGTATCGTCATACAGGTGGCGTTCAGCATGCTCATTGAATTACCGGTTCTCGAAGAGTCGACAAGCTAAACGACCACCTTTCGCACAACTTATGCTCATACAAGGAAGCCCCGCCGAAGACCTTATAGGTCGAGGCGGGGTTTCCTTGTGTTTCGACACATTCATGCTGAATCGACGAGCTGGCGGCGTAGCATGAGGCAGATGAGCACGAATGAACGTTAGGATCGCGCATCCGATTTGCGCTTGTCTGAAGCCGCTGCTTTAAGCTCTTGCTGCCAAGTCATATAGCGCTCATCATCAGCAAACTCGGCAAAATTGTTCGTTAGTTGTTCGATCGCATCGTGGCACCCGTGACCCGGAGTAACTTTGAAGAACTGGCCACCCGTGCCGGCCATGAATTTGATCGCTGATTGCTCGTAGGAAGGATTAGCGTCAAACCTCAGAGCATGATGGATGCCTTTGGCAAGACTGCCCCACATCCTCTCGATATCACCTGCATCACGCTGGTGCTCCGCTAATCGGAAGAAGCTCCATACACAAAATAGATCGGCGTAGCTAGGCATATCACCTGTAAAATGTTCGATAAATTCCGCATGAAGTTGTTGTAAGTCTACAACAAGTTCAGTGCTGCCTTCCGCTTTAAAGCATTCATTAAGACTGTGAACGAGTGTACCAAAGGTGTCAGCAAATGTCGACAGGTGGAACTGTAGTCTCGGCTTTGCCTCCGAATGTTTTCCCGCCATTATCAAATAACGAGCGATGTCAGCGTTCATTACGCCTCGAACGTTGATCTCTTCGAGAATAGCGATTGCCTGATCGTACTTTCCATTATCGCCGTAGGTATATGCTATTAATATTTTCAATTCTTCTGGCCGAACGGGTGAGTTCGATGGTCTGACCGTTAATGCGCGCTGGAAGCAGTCAACTGCCTGCTCGACAAGGCGCTCCTTCTCACCGTCTTCACGGTCGATGGTGTTGGCCTTGAACATCTGAAGCTGGGCTGCATGCCGAAGGATATCAAAATCGTTCGGGTACTTCATCAGCGCCTCCTCTGCCAGAGATAGGCCAGCATCTAGATCAAACGCTGCGGTATGCTGCTTCAACTGTTCGTTATAACGCTGGGCTTGGCTGGACTGCACCTGGTGACCAAGAAGTGTATCGACAGATACATCGAAGAACGAAGCAATCGCGGGAAGTATCGTAATGTCGGGATAGGAGCTCTCGCATTCCCACTTGGATACGGCGGCAATCGATACGCCTACCGCTGCTGCAAGCTGCTCCTGCGTCAAGCGTCGTTCCTTCCGCAATTCTGCAATCATCGTGCCAATGCGAATCGTCATTTGGCTACATCCTTTTTTATTGTGATATTTTGTCAGCGTCGACATGATCATCATAGCACGCGCTTCGAAGAGGTGTAATGGAGCAGTATGAGAATAAGGTTGATTCCAAATTCAACTGTTGGTTGAACGGAGAAGAGGGAGAGTCTAACGACCGCCGCTGCCAGCCTTATTCAGCCGACAGCGGTACGCTGTCCTTATAACGAATCGAGCGGACGCTGTTGGGCGTCCGCTCGACTTGTAAGGGCTGTATGTTGTAATCAATAACGCCGCTGAGGCTCGTCGGAGCTGAGCAAAGCGCAATTTTGGCCCAATAGCATGTCTATGGTTCGTTTCGTTCCTCAATGCAGTATGCTGTTCCGAATGAGATCCTCGCGCATTTTGCGCTTATGCTCCATGATCGCTCGTTTCGCTTCCTTGTACTTGCCTTCCGCGAGTCGGCTATAGATTTCCCCGTACAGCTTCCTTCCCGTATACGGCCGATCGGCCCCTTTCGTCAGGCGGTACACGACGACGTAGAACAGCAGCTTATCCCGATGCAGATTGAAGGTTTCAATAATATAACGGTTCTGGATAGAGGACAGAAGGGTGTGCATGAACATGAGTCCATTCTCGTAGTAGGCACGATATTGCTGATTGTCGCTCGCTTCAATGAGCAGATCGTAATGCTTACGCAGGAGTGGTAAGTCCAGCCCGTAATACATGCCCTGGTCGATACAATCGAGCGCATGGGAGTAGAGGGCGTTGAGGAGATCAACAATATGATAAAGGTCTTTGGGGTCAATTCCTCTGACAATAATGCCGCGCTTGTACAGCGTCTGAATGAATCCTTCCTTCTCAAGCAGGGCGACAGCGGAGCGAATCGGTGTGCGGCTCATGCCAAGCTCGGCGGCCAGCTCTGATTCTGTGAACTGGTGGCCAGGCAGGTAAACACCGTTCAACAGCTGTGTACGAATATATTGGTAAGCTATTTCAACGAGTGGTGCGTCTGACATGTTGATTCTCCTCGATCATAGATAGTGGAATTAGAGCAGTGTCGCCTTGCGGTACGCATCGGGTGATTTGCCGATCAGCGATTTAAACGCCTTGATAAAATGCGCTTGATCAAAAAATCCAAGCTCCTGCGACAACGCAGTCCAGTCCGTCACATCGCCGGTATCCATCCGTTCAGCTGCCTCCTGCAGCCGGAAACGCTGTATGACCCACTTGGGGCTTACGCCGACGTAACGGCTGAACAAGCGCTGGAGCGCTCGTGTGCTTATATTGAATTGAGCTGCCATTTGCTCGACCTGTGTCATCTCTCGGCTGCTAATTGCAGCTTGCACGATCTCATTGACGAGCAGCGTATTCGGGTCGGGTCGGGAAGGCAGACGCGTCAGCAGCCATTGCTCTGCCAACTGGGCCATCTGTTCGCTGTTATTCTGCTCCCAGAGCTGTTCTTCAATTTGCGAGATCTGCTCGCCGAACAGCTTCTTGGCAGGTATGGTCTGGCCGGTAAGAAGCGAGACGGGCTGCTGCCAGAATGGGTAGAAGCCGCCCGGACGGAATTTGATGCCGAGCACCATGCCTGTATCCTGCAGATGGCGCGTGTAGATCGTTCTCGGAACGCCATAGACGCCGGTGAATCGGCGGCCGCTTTCATTCTCGAACGACAGGTTGACATTGGGATAGGACAGCACATTCTGGCTGAATGGCGGCTGCCCGCGCAAATCCCATTCAACGGTCCAATAATGTTCAATATAGGGAATGAGAGCCGAGGAGGGGCTGTAACGCATTAGCGCGAAATTCTGCATGCCGATCTCCGCCTTCAGAATGCCCCGGTCTGTCGGTTGTTCCTTCCGCTGCATGATCCACCCCCAACAATCATTTGTCGCATTTTTACAATACTAGTGGATTTCTACTTATCTATAATGAGACTATCAGTTCAGGGCTATTCGTGCAACGAATGGTTAAAGAAATGGAGGAAATTGGGTGACAGAGCTGCGGTATGAGATGTACATTGGAGCGCCAGTGGAGCATGTGTGGAAACTGTTTATCGAGCCTGAGGGAACCAAAGCGATTTTATTCGGCAGTGTGCTGGAGTCCACTTTCGAGATTGGCTCGCCGTATCGCTATGTTGGGCCAGGCAACGAGGGTGATGAAACGGTTCATGTGTATGGGACGGTGCTGGTGTTCGAGCCGAACCGATTCATGAGCTACACGGAGCATCCGGGGCCCTCTTATCGTGAGAATCATGCGGAGCTGGAGACACGCGTATCGCTTACGCTGGAGCCGGTTGGTACCACAACAAAGCTGACGCTGGTGAACGACCAATGGCCGGACAACCATCCATCGTACGAGAGCACGAAGCAGAGCTGGCCGATGATTCTGAGCAATTTGAAGACGCTGGCAGAGACGGGTAAGACGTTGGACTTCGGCTGGTAGTACAGGTAAGGGCGGGTAAGCACAATACTAGTTAAGTTATACAGAAGAAGGGTGTACGCGGAATGCGCACACCCTTCTTGGCGTCTATCTAGGCTGTCACGGTTGGGAATTGGGGGAGTAAGGCGGATTAGCAGCTGCTGCGTATGATGGGTTAGGGACAGTAGGACCAGTTGTTGACTCCGCTTTGACACGATGGCGGCTTGCGTTAAGGAGCATGAGCATACTCATGCTCCAGACGGCGACGGTGAGCCCGAGCTGTTGACGTTGTTGCTTTCGCATAAGGGACCTCCGCGCCTCCTACATCCGTATCGTCTGTTGACGAGCAGGCTTGCGGCCGCTGAGCAGCATCTCTGCGAGCAACAGGTTCGGCACCCAGCACAGCCAGCCAATGACGGCGAATGATTGGTTCGTATCCATGCTGAACAACCCGTCGGCAAGCGGGGTGTAGACGCGCAGCATGATGGCTGCGCAAGTAAGCGCGTAGTTGCGGATGAACCATCGGCCATGCTCTACTTGGTTCCGATCAACGATAATGCTTTTGAGACCCCGAAACAGCGTATACAGCCATAGGAGCGCGAGCACGGTAAAGCCGATTTTGCCGCTAATCCCCCCGTCCGCATACCATGCGACGTACAAGCCTGTAATGCCGCCAACTACAATACCAGCGCTGTAGAGATAACCGATCATCCGATGTGCGTTCGGATTGCGGCGTCGGATCCGTCTTACGAATTGCAGCCAGCCAATTATGAGTGCCGTGCCTGCCGAGATTGCATGCAGCGAGATCATCGTGTACCACAGTTCCGGAAGTGCATCATCTAATTTGGCCTCGGCAAATCCGCTGTTACGCGTACCGTCGATCGTGCTGTAGAAGGCGAAAGCGTACAGGCCAATGCCTATCGCTAGAAAAGAAAGCAGTCCGAACAACCACTTGCGGGTGGACGCCTTGCGAATGTACATGATTTAACCCTCCATATCCAATCATTGGATTGTGTGTTTCACTGTCTCCAATGTAGCATTAAATTGGATAGACCTCCCAGCGGCTGGGGTCGGGTTGGGCCATCGTACGCAAGACCAGCGGGCACTCCGTCTTCCGCGCCGACGTATACCCGCCTCGAGACGGGTAGGGGTCAAACAACGAAAGGGCTGCCGTATGGCAGCCCCCTCAGTTATAAACGTTCAGTTAGTTCTTATTAAGTATAATTCCGAGCCGCAAACGCAATTCGCGAATATCGCCGTCATGCGCTGCAGCATCTAGGAACCGTTTGTTCTCGGGTATTTCATACTGGAGGAACCACTCTTCTCTTTGTTCCCGGGCAACGTTCCAACCAATCAAATAAGCATGAAAATGCGGCTCCCACGTAAGCGCGTGGAAATCCTCCAGATCATCCTCTTGGAATTCTCTTAGTACTATATCTTCGCATTCTATCCTAAAGACGGTTTGATTCTGCTCTTGTGAATGGCTCAATGTTCACCACCTATCAGCGCTTCCGACAGCTCCAGCTTCACTGGACAATGGTCGCTGCCGAGAATGTGACAGTCGATCTCCGCCTCGACGATCGCAGGGGCAAGCCTTGCCGATACGAGAAAATAGTCGATGCGCCACCCGATGTTGCGCTCGCGCACCTTGGGCATAAACGACCACCAGCTGAACGTGTCGCCGCGCTCTGGATACAGATGACGGAACGAATCGACGAAGCCTGCTTCGAGCAGCGACGTGAACTTGCCGCGCTCCTCGTCCGTGAAGCCGGAGTTGCCGATATTGGAGCGCGCGTTCTTAATATCTAATTCTTGGTGAGCGACATTAAGGTCCCCGCAAATGACTACGGGCTTGTGCGCATCAAGCTGGCAGAGGTATGCGCGGAACCGCTCCTCCCATTCCATCCGATAGTCGAGCCGCGACAGATCGCGCTTCGCATTCGGCGTATAAACATTCACGAGATAGAACGTGTCGAACTCGAGCGTCAGAATTCGGCCCTCGTCTTCGCTGTCCTCCTCCATACCGTATCGTACGGTAAGCGGCTTGATCCGCGTGAAGACAGCGGTGCCGGAATAGCCTTTTTTGACGGCATAGTTCCAGAACTGATGATAATCTTCGCCAAGGTCAAGCTCGATCTGTCCTTCTTGCAGCTTCGTCTCCTGCACGCAGAAAATATCGGCGTTCTCCGCGCGGAAATAATCGCCGAAGCCTTTGGTCACACAGGCGCGGAGACCGTTCACATTCCAAGATATGAGCTTCATGATGAGATACTCTCCCTGTATACGAAATCAATGATCGAATGTATAGCATTCACTCGTTCAAGTGTAGCACAAGTCGGATAACCAAGCGATGCAGTTGGGGGATTTTACAATCGCAACCAATTGCAAATTACTGGCGTCTAGAGAGAACGAACTTATGTATGGAATCGAGGAGGCTGAACATTGACGGTTAAGCACAAGCAGATCTTTCTCCTGTCAGTCATTGTTGTGTTGATGCTCGCTATTGTTGCGGCTGCTGCTATTACTCTTTTGTGGTCGTCGAAGGAAGCATCGAATGAAGGGACAACAGTGACGGCAGTAGCGCAGTCTCATTTTGAGTCAGGTACGTTCGAGTCAGAATTTGACATGCCCGCGCTGCCGAATCGATTGCTGGAAAGCCAGATGTATGATGCTGCTTCTTGGCCAGAGAGCTCAAGTCATGACGTTGTGAATGACAGCGTGGCGCTTCGAGCTGTTGGCGTCAGTCGCTACGGCAAACTGGAAGTATTGTCTCAACCTGGTGAAGTTGTGCTGCAGGATGGCGCTCCAGCTAAGTTTAAGGGGACGTATACCGTGCGGTATGTAGACACGTCAGGACAAGAGCATAAGCTGCCAGACCAAGTTGAACAGGTGCTGCGCCAGCTGCCGGATCCAGCTGCGATGAAGGCGGTTCAGCTGGACGGAGTGGATGTGCTGTTGTTCCAGCCAAGGTATTATCATTTCGCACAAAGCTACGGTCCAATGTTTACAACCTATGCCTATGCGATTACATCCGACGAGGAAGCGTTTCCGGTTCAATTCGTGTACAACGAGCAAGGGGGTGGGCTGAAAGATATGGACTCTTTCTTGTTCGATATGAACGGACCGATCGAATCGACAGGAACTGGCTTGACTGCGCAGACGATCATTATGAGCAAAAGGCTGGAGATAACGTGGGTGCTGGATGCGAAGAAGCATCAGCTGCTTGCCAAAGGTGTGAAGGATCGAACGACGGAATATGATAAACTTGATGAAATTACAGGGAGTGCATCGCTCCATATAGGGCAGGCTCTAGGGCTGAAGGATGTGGAGTATCCGGGCGGACCTCTGCCAGAGGACAAGCTGCGTGCGTTGTTCACGGATGAAGCATGGAGCAACCCTGGATTTCAATTTCTGCGTGAAGAGTTCGCAAAACAAGAGCGAGAGACCGGCAATGCGAACCGAGCCTTCGCTTGGCAGCCTATCGATGCAGCGTATACGTCGCCGGACACGATACGCTACACATTCACGATCAACTTGTGGTATGCAATCGGGCTAGCCGGTCATCTGGAGGCCAAGCTGAAGCAGCGGGACGGTGAGTGGATCATCGCTGATCTCGGTACATTGGAGACGGAGAAGCTCGACGATCCTAACGCACCATTCAATGGTCTGCTGATGGAGGACCCACTGGAGTAGCAGTGGTGGATAGACAGTCTCTATCAGGAGCGTGGAGCCCTGCTTCAGCACGCGTCCCGACACAAATAACCCCGTTCAGCCTAAGCCGAACGGGGTTTCATATTATGAGATCGGTTCTTCGCGTTGTGCCACGTTGGTCTGAAAGTAGGAGAGTGCCGTTTGCATTTTGTCGATATAGGCCGGCTCGTTGCCTGTGCACATGAAGCGGACCTGCCCGCTGCCATGACCAACGATACCGAACCGGTTGAGCAGCGCCGAGAGTCGTCGAACCGTACCCGCATTGCCGTCGACAATTTCAATATGACGGGGCAGCATGCCGCGAAGGATGTTCCGATAGAACGGATAATGCGTGCAGCCAAGCACAATAATGCCGTAGTCATCGAGATTGTATTCCGCGAATTTGGACCGGAAGTACGCCTCCATCACCTGCGGATCGAATTGAAGACTTTCGCAATAATGAACGAGCTCCGGCAGCGGCAGCGAATCGACGATACCGCCCTCATCTACACGGGAAACAAGCGCATAATAGCGCGGCAGCTGAAGCGTCAACGGCGTTGCTAGAACGAGCACGCGTTTACCCGTCGCGCGGTTCATCTCAACAGCCGGCTTAACGGCCGGCTCCATGCCGACGATCGGCAGATCATAGACCGAGCGCAGCTCCTCCACCGCAATGCTGGTTGCTGTATTGCACGCCACGACAAGTGCATCGATCCCCTGCTGCATCATTCTGCCGACAGCCTCGAATATATAATCTCTTACTTCATCCTTTGTCTTGGACCCGTAAGGAACATGCAATGTATCGGCCATATATAAATAATCCTGATCGGGCAGCCGCTGAAGTGATTCTGCAAGCACTGACAGCCCGCCAATGCCCGAGTCGAAGAACCCAATAGTCATGTGCAATCGATTCCTATCCTATGTAGTCTAAGTCTCTATTCAGCATACCTCGTCAGTTCCCGTACGGCAAGGGACAAAAGCGGCAAAATCGCCTAAGTTCGCCAGCTTCCAGCTGAAGTGTAAGAGTCCTGCGCCCGTCCTGAAGCCGATGAAACCTAGCTTTGATTGCTCTATTGTCTTGATAGCGGAATGTGAACGCAGCGGACCTAGTAAATAGTGGGTCGAAGAATACTGGCGATTGCAACGCTATATCCGACGAAACTCAACCATAAAGGTCATTCTTTATCACCATGGCGAATAAACAACCACACGCCGAACAGAATGAGCATACCAGCGCCTAGCTGGTACGCAGTAAGCGCCTCGCCGAGCAGCATCCATGCCAGCACCGAAGCGATAACGGGCTCGCCGAGCACGGACATGGATACGGCCGCGGTGTTCATGAACTTCAACAGCCAATTGAATAGGTAGTGGCCGAACAGCGTGGGTACAATGGCAAGCAGCAGGAATACGCCCCACTCCTTCGCCTCATAGCCGAAGAAGGGTATACCCCGTACTAGGTTATAGACCGCGAGCGAGGTCGCAGCCAGCGCGAATACGGAGAAGTTATAGACGAACGCGCTTATGTCTTTGCGCAGATGCTTGCCCAGCATCATATGAATGGCGACAGCGAGCGCCCCCAGCATCGATAGAATATCCCCGAGCAGCGCATCGCCTGATAGAGTGAAATCGCCGGACCCGATAATGACGGAGCCGGCCATGGCGATGCCGATGCCGATCAGCATCATCCGATTGACGCGGGTACGGAACAGCACATACGAGGCGAGCATGACAAATACAGGCTCCAGCGTTAGAATGACGGTAGAGCTGGCGACGGTCGTTAATCGAAGCGACGCCATCCATAGCAGAAAATGCAGCCCGAGCATGACGCCGGAAGCAGCAAGAAGGCCCCACTGGCGGAGCCGAAGGCGCATCCACTCTTGGCGATAACGCCATACGAGCGGCAGCATCAGCAGATTGGTCAGGTAGAGTCGATACATGGCGATGACAGCTACGTCAGCACTGGACCATCGCACGAAGATGGATGAGAATGAAATAGCGATTATACCGATGACGAACAATAGCTCGTACGTACCGGCAGTCTTGCGATCAGTAGGCATAATAAATAGAAGTCTCCCTGCGATGTAGGTAAAGTCACGCTTGTTATCGTACTATAGTTGCCCTGCGGGAGGAACTGTAGACATTCAGGTAATCGTTGGAAAGACGGAAAGGGGCGCATAAGACGGATGAAGGCGAATGAGCACACATTCTGGCAATCCTATCTGCCTGGCATGAAGCTGCATGTAGCCATTGCGCATTATACGAAGGTTCCGCTGTCGTGGAACGAGGATGACTACGTGCCTGACGTGAATAAGCTGTATTGGATCGAGGAAGGCGAGGGGTACTTGAAAGTGGGCGACCGCAAGGTGCTGCCGAAGCCTGGCGAGCTGTGTCTGCTGCCCGCAGATGTGCGTCAGTCGTATGGGACGACCTCGGATAATACGTTCGGCAAGTACTGGTGCCATTTCACGGCGAAGGTTGGTTCGTTCAATCTGTTCGAGCTGCTGAAGACGCCGATAACGGTGCAGGTCACAGACCGCGAGCGCGTGCGGGAGTCTTTCAAGCGGCTTGTCCATTACCATAACAGCTCGGAGTGGACGGCTGCGATTCACGTGCAGTCCGCAATGCTGGACCTCATAGCGGCGTTCGTTGAGCACGCAGAACCGATTACCGTTCAAGCGCCTGCGTCGGGAGCGATGGACAAGATAAATGTCGTACTCGCCTACATCGACGAGCATTTATCCGATAGCCTATCGGTCGATCAGCTGGCGCAGCTGGTCCATTTTCACCCCAATTACTTCATTCGTCTGTTCAAAAATACAACCGGCTTATCGCCCATCCAATATGTAAATCACAAACGAATGGACAAGGCGAAGCAGCTGCTCGCCTTTACGAATATGAGCGTCTCGGCGATTGCCGAGACGCTCACAATGGATGCTCCTTATTTCAGCCGGCTGTTCAAGGAATATACGGCGCTGTCGCCGACCGATTTCCGTGAGCTTGCGCATGCGGGTACAGCTTCTGCGAAGCAAGCTTGAATGGCTATCAAGGATAAAACGTATTCGCAGGTGTCGTCGTCACGCACCAGCGTGCTTGGAATAAGGAATGAATAAGGACGTCCTTCGCTTCTTCCGTTCCGATATAACGAAGCGCCTCCAGCGCATGTGCACGAACATAGCGGTTGTCGTCGTCAAGCACAGCGGCGAGTGCAGGGACGGCAGCTGCCGCGTCTCGGCCGATCCGGCTCAATGCGAGCCCTGCCATGAAGCGCGTCTGCACATCGGAATCCTGCAGCGCGCGGATGAGCGCGCTGACGGCATCTGCGACATAATCCTTCGCTTGCGCTTCGCTGCCTGCTCTACTGCCTGCTCTACTGCCGATCATGCCAAGCGATTCCACTGCTGCGCTGCGAACGGCAGGCGAGCGGTGCGACAGCAGGGCGGACAGCTTCGGAACGGTCGATCCGGCAAGCGTCCCCAGTTCTCCGAGCGCAAACGCCGCGTGCTGCACGGTTTCATCACGTTCATCGTCCAGCGCTGCCGACAGCCAGCTGACGGCGCCTGCTCCTGCCGCTGCAAGACCGTATGCGGCTGCACGAGAGACGGCGATCGATTCGTCGTATAGTCCTTTCAGCAGTGCGGCAATACCTTCCACACCGTACCGTGCCAGCTCATAAGCAGCATTAAGAGCGATTGGCTCGAATCCATTTCTCAGCTCTGCGGCTAGATGTGTAATTTGCTCCTCTTTCGGCTCCGCCGTATCGGCGAGGCTGCCAGTCCGCCCCGTCAGCCAATTCCAGGTATCCTCCCACATCGCCTCATGCCGAGCGATCGGCAGCGTGGCCTGAGCAGGCTCTCTCCATTGCAAATCCGAGCAATTCCAGGACGGCTCCGTTGGTGCTGCCGTACGCATAAACTCGAATTTGAGCATATACCGCGGCTTGCCGAGGATGTTCGCGGTTGCGCGATGCCAGATATCATAATGGATGAGCGCGAACGTACCGGCTTGGCCGCTGGCGTAGCCTTCCCCTTCGACTTCATCGGACACGAAGGTGCGTGTTTCATAATTTTGCGTACCTGGCAAAATTCCGGTTGGTCCAAGCTCGATTGGCGTATCCTGTGGAAAATACATAATCATCGCCCACCACGGATGGTGATGGCGCATTTTGTTATAGCCCCAGTAGCTGTCCTTGTGCCATCCGCCAGCCGTTGGCTGCGCGTTATAGTGGCCGTGACGGTGCGCGTGCAGCATGTAATTTGGTCCCAGTACGCTCGTCAGTGCGCCAGTAATTATTGGGTGGTCGAACACCTGTTGAATCTCCCGAATGCGGGGCAGCAGGTTGTTGCCAGGGTTGCCTTCCTCTGTATAGACGCGGTGCAGCTCTTGGGTCATCGCCTCATGGAAGGAAGCGGGGAAGTCGGTCTTCAGAATAAGGAATCCCTCTGTTACGAACGTTCTCATCTGCTCGTCGGTCAGTCGAATGGGCTCGCGGTTCATCAATCACGTACCTCCTATAAAGGAAATGTTCGTCGTGCTTGATTTGATTATAGGAGCGGCACGGTCCGAGCTACATACACGAAACTAAGAGATGCTTGCACAATATTAAGGTGGCATTCATGTAATTTTAAGGTAATTACGCTACTATAATGCAAGTAACTCAATTTTGGTGATTAGATAGGAGAGGATTCCTCTGAAGAACAAGTCGGCGTTGTTGGCTGCTTCTGTCGTTATCGCAATTGCGATGCTTAGCGGCTGCGGCGAGTCGGACAAGTCAAGCGAATCGTCATCCACAGACACGACGGCATCCGCGTCGGACAGTACCGCAGGTGTGGTAGAAGTGAAGGTAAGCGCGAAGGATTGGGAGTTCGATCAGAAAGAAATCCATGTGAAGAAGGGTGACAAAGTCCGCATAACGCTGGCCGGCGATGGACATGGACTATCGCTTCCTGTGTACAACGTGAACCTCAGAGCAAATGACAGCGCGGAGTTTACAGCTGACCAGGCGGGGCAATTCGAGTTCCGCTGCTCGGTCCCTTGCGGGGAAGGACACATGGAAATGAAGGGCACTCTGATTGTAGACGCGTAGCGTCGGCAGGATGCGATGCATGACCGCCTCTGGATGCAGATCCGGAGGCGGTTTTTATTTTCAATACGGACGAGTTTGTTTTGTTATGGCGTGGTTGTGTCCGGCCGCCGCGTAGGCGAAGGCTCATACCAGGCCGCCTGCACGCGGAAGGCGTCGGCGTATAGGCCCTTCTGCTCCATGAGCTGCTCGTGACAGCCATCTTCGGCAATGGTGCCGTTATGCAGGACGACAATGCGATCGGCATTGCGTGCCCAGCCGAGCCGATGCGAGACGAAGACGGCCAGCTTGCCTGCGAAGAGGGATTGGCACATGCGGTACAGCTCAAGCTCGCCGCTTGGATCGATAGCAGAAGTCGGTTCGTCCAGCACAATGACACGGCTGCTGCGCAGTGCGGCTCGGCTGATCGCAAGCCGCTGCCACTGCCCGCCTGACAGCTCGCAGCCGTCGGGCCAAGCGTTGGTTAGCTTAAGCGCAAGAGCATTACTCCCCTCTGATAAGGAGCAGAGTCCGCATGCTGCTAGCAGTCGCTCAATCGCGTTGTCGTCGTCGGAGACGGCTGTATTCGAGCGGGCTCCTGCAGTGACATAGTCTCGCACGGTGAGCGGGTAATGACCGCAATCTTGGAATACGGCACTTAGCTGCTGCCGAAGACTGTGCTGGTCAAGCGTATGTATATCGTGCCCGTTGACCAGGATGCGGCCGGCTGTCGGCTCGAACAAGCCGAGCATAAGCTTTACGAAGGTCGATTTGCCAGCCCCGTTGTCACCGACAAGCGCAGTCGTCTCTCCCATTCGCAGCGTTATATTAAGGCTATGCAGTACATCGGACTGTGCGCCCGGATAGCGGTAGCTGACATCGTCGAACTGAATCGTATGTATAGGTTCGTCTAATGTGTCTTGCTGTCGTGAGCGATTCGGGATAGGCTCATTTACGAAATCAATAAGGTCGGCAGCTTGAGCGCCTTGCACGTAGAGCCGGCCTAACGACCAAGACATTTGGAGCGGGACGCCCTGCGCTTGCAGAATCGTCTGAAACACAATTGCGACGGTGCCGACGGTAACGGCATGCCGATTGAGCTGCCCAATCATAATGGCAAGTGAAGCAAACAGCAGCATGAGGAAGGATAGGCCGAACCAAGCGGCCATTCGACCCTCGCGTCTTCGATAATTGTTGCGTGTGACCTCGTAGGTCTGTGCGCGTCCGAACCATTGCTCGGTCATATAGGAGATGGCTCGAAATACGCTTAACTCTTTGATAACCGCAGGCTCGGACAGCGATTGCTTCAAATAGTCGGCCATTCGTCCATCAGTCGTTAACGCTCGAGCAGCCTGCTTGACCCTAATTTCAAGCCGTACCCTCTGCAAGAGGACGACCGCGCTAACAATGAACAGCAGACCAGCAATGCTCCAGTGTCCGGCTGTCACGACGATAATCATCCCGGCAAGCGAGAAGGTCAAACGGACGGTTTCGGCAGCGCTGAAGAGAATGCTCGTTAATGCCTGCTCAGCAGCAGATTGGGCGCGGCTGAGCCGATCGTAATAGTCGGGACTTTCAAGCTGCTCCAGCGGCACGTGGATGGCACGGTTCTGAATCTCTGTCAGCAGCAGCCGTGCCGCACGATTAGCCATATAGGTATCGGTCAGCTTCTTCATCATTGCGAATAGTACGGCTGCGGCGGATGCTGCGGCAAGCGTAAGGAGCGGCGGCCACGCTGCCTGCAGGATGCTTAGCCTATCTCGCCCTGCATACGCAATGGCCGTGTCGATCAGCTGCCGCTCTGCCGCTGCCAGAGGAAGGATGATAAAGCCCGATAAAAGGGGGACGAGCAGCCACAAGCAAGCATGAAATGGGTGCTTGTGGATAATAAGCTTTAGCAGTCCCAGGATACCGGCTGTCCGTTGTAGATATAGCTTCAAGGGGAGCCTCCTTCTTTTTCTTTGCTGCTAGTGTTAAGGTTAGGTATACCAAGCCGCTTGCAAGCGATACAGCCGCTCATATTCGCCGTGTGCTTCTAGCAGCTGCTTATGTGTGCCCTGCTCGATTAAGCGTCCGTCCTTCAACACGAGAATGATGTCAGCAAGCTTCGCTGCGCCTAATCGGTGTGTAACAAGAATGGCTGTGTGACCTTCGGCTGCCTGCAGGAAATGGGTGAAAGCCTCCCGTTCGGCCGTCGGGTCAAGGGCAGAGGTGGGCTCATCGAAGACGAGGATGCCGTTCTCGCGCATATAAGCACGCGAGGCCGCAACCTTCTGCCATTGTCCGCCGGACAAGTCGAATCGCCCGAATGCGGTGCCGATCCATTCGTCTAACAAGCTGTGCTGCTGCTTCAGCCCAGACTTGACAAGTGCTGCATGAATGGCGACGTCGTCGTTAACTTTGGTCACATCCCCGATGGCGAGGTTGTCGCGCAGCCTAAGCTGGAAGCGATTGAAGTCTTGGAAGACGGCAGCCGCACGGTACGCCGGATCACCAGCTTCAATAGTACCGTGACTCGTCTCCCATTGGATGACACCCTCGTCCGGCCGGTACAAGCCGAGCAGCAGCTTGACGAGCGTTGATTTGCCGGAACCATTTTCGCCGACAATGGCGATCTTCGTGCCTGGCTTTACCTCGAAGCTAACGGCATCGATCGCCGTAGGATGGTCACCAGCAGGATTGTAACGGAATGATACTTGCTCTACCCGCAGACCAATAGGCTCAGCGCTATTCGTGACGGTGCTGTTAGGATGATGAATCGCCGAATCTTCAGCGAGCTGAGGATAGGCGTTGAAGCTGCTGAAGTGAAAGGCCATTTGAGATAAAGAACCAACCTGCTTCACAGCGCCAGGAATAGCCCCGGCCAGCAGCGCAATGCATTGGAACAGTACGACATAATCGCCAGCGGAGCTGGAAGCGGATGAACCTGCGAGCATGGTGATCAGAATTGCCACACCGCTAATAAGGGAGAAGGATAATTCAGGAATAAGCTTGCGTCGTTCGCTCTGGGTAATAGCTCGTTCATTCTGTCTGCTTCCCTCTTGGATATAGTTCAGCCAGCGCTGCTGGAGCAGGGTGTGGAGGCTGAAGATTCGAATTTCTTGGGCGGAGCTCTTCGCAATAAGCAGGCGATGGAGATGGTCAGCGAGACGAAGCGAGGTGGTCTGCTTAGTCTGTGAGCGCTCGAGGCGCGAACCGATTGCGGCGTAGAGCCAGCTGTACCCTGAGCCGAGAAGAAGCAGTCCAACGGCCAGTGGCCAATAGCCCAGCCAACAGATGATTCCAGTCAGCAGAATCGCCTGCATACTTTGGATGAGGAAGCTCATTCCTTCCAGGCAGACGGCATCTGGAGCGTATAGCAGTGCGCGTCTTCTTGCATCCTGCACGGCTGGCGTTTCAAGGGCACGGAGAGGAAGTCGAGAAGTCGTTTCTACGATGATGCGTTCCTTGAGCAGGGTGCCAATCTCGAAGATGCCGGTGTGCAGGAGTAGAGAAGAAGAACCGATGAATGCGGCGGCTGTCATAAGTGCGGCGAGACCTGTGCAGGCGAGCAGCAGCGTCTCGTGAGCGCTCGTCAGTTGATCCCATCGTTGGATCTGATCCATAACGAGCTTGATTAGGTATAGTCGGAGCGGCAGCATAAGCATGCTGGCGGTGTCGAGTGAGGCTTTGCGGATGACAGGTCGTCGATCCACACGGTTAAGCAGAGCAATGGAATGGCGGAATGCGTGATGAAGGTTAGTCAGCGGGAATTCCCCTCCTTTAAATGACAAGGCTGCCTAAAGAAATGTATCCCAAAATGGACAAAAATTGTAGACTAATAATTTTCCATGATTTATAATAATATTATGAAAGGCGAGGACGCCTAAGCTCTGCTTGAAGTCACTCTTTTTTAGATATCCGAACGCACAGACACCTTCGGGTGTCTTTTTTTGTTGCAGATAGTAAAGCCTCCGATAATCGCTTCATGCAGCGAATGTCGGAGGCTTGTTCTGTTGTGTGCTTTATCTTTGCAGCTGAGCGGAGAGAGCCGCTGCCGCTTGTTTATACGCTACTGCTGCTGCTCCATAAAAGCGGCGATGTTAATCTTCTGGCCTGTACGTGCGCTTTCGAGTGCAGCCAGCACCATCGCCATGCTGTAGCGGTTGTCATGTCCGGAGGTGCCGGACGGACGTCCTGCATTAAGCGACTCGAACATCTCGTCGATGCAGCCATCATGGAAGACACTCTCCATTGGCTGCTTCTCGGTCGTGATCCGGACATATTCTTTGATGAATTTGCCGGATTGATCACCCGGGGCAACGACCTCCGCATAAGGCGCGTCTTTACCGTTCCAGATTGCGGTACCGTTCTCGCCTGTAATCCGCCAGTCGGCCTCCCATGAGGTCGGCTGACCTTCCGCGCACCAGGAGCCGCGATAGCAGAACACTGAGCCGTCGGACATTTCGAAGATGCAGATGGCGGCTGCATTGCCTGCATACCAGGACCCGGCGGGGTTGAATTCCTGGCAGTACACGGACACGGGATCAGCGCCGATGATAAAGCGTGCTTGATCAAACGTATGAATCGCCATGTCGAGCAGCAGAGGGCTGTCCATTGCATCGCGGAAGCCGCCGAAATGCGCGCCGATGAAGAAGTCGGCGCCGATGAAGCCGGGCTTGCCGATGGTGCCATCCGAGATCAGCTTATGCAGCGCTCGGATGCCTGGCTCGTAGCGGCGGTTCTGCATGACTGCATGCGAGCGCCCCGTCCGGTCCGCGAGTGCAACGAGATCGTTGCACTGCTCCATCGTCTCCGCCATCGGTTTCTCGCCGAATACGTCGCAGCCATTCAGCATGGCCGTGCGGCGAATTTCATAATGGCTCGATGGAATCGTAATATCGAGCACGAGATTCGCATCTGTTGCTTCGATGGCTGTCTTCAGATCAGTGAAGGTGGGGCAGGATAATGCGTATTTCTCGGCCATCGCTTTTGCCGACTCTTCGCGAATGTCAATGAGGGCGACGACAGAAGTGTCCTTGCGCTGAATCACATTTTTCATCCAGAGATTCGCAATGCCTCCACAACCGACGAGAGCAATCCGATAAGTGTTAGTCATAGTCGAGCTTCCTCCGCTTACGAGTTAAACCGGGTTCGGAATGAAGCTTCCGCCGCGGCAGTTTTTGAGATAGTTCAGCGCATGTACTTGTCCAGTCATCTCCAGCTCGCCCCGGTATACCGGATCGTGCCAGCCCTCGATATCGATCGTGCTTTGATAGCCTGCTTGGCGCAGAATCGTGATAATGTCCGTCCAGTTCGTGTCGCCAAAGCCCGGCGTCCGGTGCCAGACGAATTCCCGCGGGCCGTGAATGCCGTATTCTTTGACAATATCCCATGCGATCGTGGCGTCTTTGCCGTGAACATGGAATACCTTTGACACCCATTTGCGCAGCTGCGGAATCGGATCGATCAAGCTGACCATCTGATGGCAGGGCTCCCATTGCAGACCGATGTTGTCCGATGGAATCGCGTTGAACATCATCTCCCAAGCGGTTGGGTTATGTGCGATATTCCAATCGCCGCGGCTCCAAGTGCCGCCCATGTCGCAGTTCTCGAATGCGATCCGGACACCCTTATCCGCTGCGCGGCGGCCCAGCTCGCCGAATACTTCCGCATAAGTCGGAATCGATTCGTCGATCGAGCGGTCTGTCAACCGGCCCGTGAAGCCGGAGACGATGTCCGTACCGAACAGATGCGCATGATCGATCAGGCGCTCCCAGCTTGCAAGTGTATCCGCATTGTCGCCAGCACCAGTCAGCGGGTTGCCGAAGATGCCCAGCGTCGATATAACAAAATTGTGCTCCTCCGCCAGCTCGCGAACGCGTGCTGCCGTTTCCTTCAAATCAACCGAGCCTGTCGTCTGCCAGAAGGTGAGACTGAACGATTCGAAGCCGTGACTTACGATCTGGGGAATGACGCGAACCGCGTCCCCGCCGCCAACCAGCGTACCGATGCGCAGCAAGTTACTCATTGTGTATCACTCCAATATTGGCTTATAGTAGTACTGAATAACTTCATAATAGCGCTATCATTTCCTGAATTCTCTATATAATCTTGGGGAATAGTAGTCGGATCTTGTGGGGGGTGGAAGGGATGACACATCCGCAGGCACTATGGGAGAATACACGGCTCGCGCACAAAACCTATCCGTACATGCTGTTCGATAACTACCGTCCGGATGCGAGGGTGGATCAGAATATATTGTTTCTGCACTGGCATGAGCATTTCGAGATCATAGTCATGCAGCAGGGGAGTGCGGTGTTTCACATCGACAGCCGTCCGTATGAGGCTGATTCCGGAGATGTGCTGTTCGTGCCGGCAGGTGGTCTGCATGTCGGGTACAGCCGGTGCAACGGAGATATCCGGTTCATGTCGATCGTGTTCAACGGGGCGCTGTTTAAGGATTGGTTGCATGATGCCATCCATACGGAACTTGTTGCGCCTTATATCGAGGGCCGCCTGCAGCTTCCGGTGCAGCCAGACAGGGTGAACGAGGAATGTGCGATGCACTATGTGCTGCTCGATCAGATGATACGGGAGTTCGAGGCGAAGCGGCCAGGCTATCCGCTCGTTATCAAGTCGCAGCTGCATATGCTGTTCACACAGTTGGCGCGTGTAATGCTGCCGCATCAAGCGGATGCGAGAGCGGGCGGCGAATCGCAGCACAGTTTGAACCGCGAGCGGTTCAAGCCGCTGCTTCGGCAGGTGGAGGAGCGATATGAGGAACGGTGGACGATCGAGCAGGCAGCGAAGGTCGTGAACCTGAACCCGTACCACTTTTGCAAAATGTTCAAGAAGCTTACCGGCCGCACCTTTGTCGAATACGTCAATATGTGCCGAATGAACGAAGCGGAGCGTTTGCTGCGCGACACGACCGACACGGTAACCGAGATTGCCGGCCAAGTCGGCTGCGATAATCCGAACTATTTCACCAAGCTGTATAAGCAGTATAAAGGGGTAACGCCATCGCAGGTCAGACGATAGAACAGAATGGGAGAGGCAGCAGAGATGGAACTGTGCGGCCCATCAAATGTAAGGGATTGCACAACCTTTGTGATTGGACGAATATGGGCTGTAACGCTGCATACATTTTAATGAAGAAACACGTCGGAAAATGCTGTTATTAGGGGGTGGCATGTTGAAATAGCTGGAGCTGCAAAGGTGACCTCTTCGCAGGTGGTTGAGACGGAAGAGGATATGCTGCTGGAGGGGCTTGAGGCAGGCATGTTCAACGGCAGGAAGGTCAAGCCGATGTAGTCAAACTGATATGGTCATAAGGTCTAGCTGATATGGTGGCCGTTGCACTTTGTACAATGGAATCTCTTTGTTCGTCGTCACGATCGTGCGCCATTGTATTTCGTGCAATAGAAAAGCTGGTTGTTGGCCGTAAAGCGATCATTCTGGCGATTGATGCGGATATTAGTTGTACAAAGTGCAACAGAAGTGCAGATTCGCACTCGCGGGTCGCAATTCTGCTGCACAAATTACAATGGGAAGTTCGGACGTGCTGCAACGTGAGCGAATTGGAGCTGTGGTGTGCGTTCATCCCATTGAACTAACCCAGCATTTCTAACGGATCGGCTATTAGCTCGTAGTGACGTATATCCCGCCCCTGATCCTTTGGTTTGAGCAATCCTTTGTCACATAGCGAACGCAGATGCTTGCGGGCGGTACGGAAGTTGATACCGAAGCGCTCGGTTACATCCTTCGGTCGGAGCGGCCTGCCTAGTGTCCATGCTAGACGAATGAGATCCTTCTCGAGCATTCGCTCCGTACTGGCTGTTGGCTGTCGTAAGAGATAGGGACCAACCACAAGCTGAAGCAGCATACGGCACACTTCGGGTCTCTTCTGAATATCGTCGAAAGAGAAGTGGAGCATGCGCCAGCCCATTCCAGTTAGGAATGTATCCCGATTGAGTGCATAGCTGAACGATTCTCGATCGAGGTCCTTCACATGGCTTTGGAAACCGTCGCACTCAATGCCGAACCGGCCATAGGCAGGGAGGAAGGCGAAATCAAGAAACTGCGATTTGCGGTTCCAATCATAGATCTCGTACTCTGGATGCAAATGCTCAAGTGTCCCGAATACGGGCCACCATACGTTCTCCAACAGCAATTTCTCCGCATACTGATGTCCACGCATCAATCGTCCCCGCCGTTCGCCTGTTCTGATCGCTATATGCCGCTCCAACCATTGCGCATGTGCCTGTGCAAAATCCATGACGAATGCAAACCTCCCCGTATAAAAATAAAAACGCCCTTAAACCGCGGAGGCTCAAGGACGTTCTTCGTCTGCGATTAGTATACCATGAGAGTGAGGGACAAGCCAATAAATTTAGACAAATATATACAGATAGAAGTCCGCTTCTGTCAAAGTTTGTTCACAGATGCCGTCGTCTCCGATGCTATTGAGCACTCCCGTTGCATTCTGTACAGCAGAATCGCCTCGTATGAGTAAACATTTGCACGCCTATTGTAGATTGTACAATAGAAATTCGGCAAAGCCCGCCAATATGGCCACCACCCCTCAACTGCCACCCTTTCTATTGTATAAAGTACAGCAGCGTACGATCGAAGGAGCGAGTAGAGGTGATTCTATTGTACGAAGTGCAACGGGTCTGCCGAATATGAGAATGTCACAGATACACCCTGCGAGCATGGTTTGGTAAGGAGCAACAGCAACAGCAACAGCGACAGCAACAGTAGACGAAGAGAAGCGCTTAGATATAAAAAAGACCGCGCACAAGGCCCGGTCTTTCCAAAGGGGTAGTTATTAAACTACGCCGTGAGCGATCATAGCGTCTGCAACTTTCGTGAAGCCGGCGATGTTAGCGCCAACTACGAGGTTGCCTGGGTGGCCGTATTTCTCTGCAGCAGCCGTGCTGTTTTTGAAGATGTTCTTCATGATTTGGTGCAGCTTCGCGTCAACTTCTTCGAACGTCCACGACAGACGCATGCTGTTCTGGGACATTTCGAGAGCGGATACCGCTACGCCGCCAGCGTTTGCAGCTTTGGCTGGTCCGAACAGAACGCCAGCGTTCAGGAACACTTCGATAGCTTCCAGCGTGGATGGCATGTTAGCGCCCTCGCCGATTGCTTTCACGCCGTTCTTAACGAGCAGCTTCGCGGAAGCTTCGTTGATTTCGTTTTGCGTTGCGCAAGGAAGAGCGATGTCGCAAGGGATCGACCAGATGCCCGTGCAGCCTTCCGTGTACGTTGCGTTAGGACGCGATTTTACATACTCGCTGATACGTTTGCGCTCAACTTCTTTCAGCTGCTTAACAAGTGCGAGGTCGATGCCTTCTGGATCGTATACATAGCCGTTCGAGTCGGAACATGCTACGACTTTAGCGCCGAGCTGCGTTGCTTTCTCGATTGCATAGATCGATACGTTACCGGAACCGGAGACAACAACCGTGCTGCCTTCATAGCTCAGGCCTTTGGATTCGAGCATTTCGTTTACGAAGTATACGCAGCCGTAGCCCGTTGCTTCCGTACGCGTCAGGGAACCGCCATACAGCAGACCTTTGCCCGTAAGAACGCCAGCCTCGTGGCCGCTGCGGATACGTTTGTATTGACCGAACATGTAGCCGATTTCGCGGCCGCCAACACCGATGTCGCCCGCTGGCACGTCAGTGTCCGGACCGATGTAACGGTACAGCTCCGTCATGAAGCTTTGGCAGAAACGCATGATTTCGTTATCGGATTTACCCTTAGGATCGAAGTCGGAGCCGCCTTTGCCGCCGCCGATTGGCTGACCCGTGAGGGAGTTTTTGAAAATTTGCTCAAAGCCGAGGAACTTGATGATGCTTGCGTTAACGGATGGGTGGAAGCGAAGGCCGCCTTTGTAAGGTCCGATTGCGCTGTTGAATTGAACGCGGAAGCCGCGGTTGACTTGTACATTGCCGTTGTCGTCCAGCCAAGGTACACGGAAGTATACTACACGCTCAGGCTCAACGATTCTCTCGAGAATGTTGTGCTTGATGTACTGAGGATTAGCCTCGATTGCTGGGATGAGAGAGTCGAAGATCTCTTTAACTGCTTGATGGAACTCGCTTTCGCCTTGGTTGCGGCTAATCACTTTGTCGTACACAGCCTGTACGTATTCTTTCGCGGTTTGCTGTTCTTTCGTAATCGTACTTACCACGTTTCTACACTCCCTTTACCAAGTAACTGCGAGGATATGTCCTCCAGCCCTTTTATAGTTTTCCGCATATCATTTACACTTTCTCCTGCGATAATTACAAAGTTTAAAACAATAGATTCCTCGTAGCCAATTAAAAAAACTTTCACCCCTGATTAATTTGATCTATAAACTAGGGTGTTTTCCTCTCTCTTCTATTATATAGTACAAATAAAATGTGTATGAGTGCAAAATATTGGCGAAAAAAGACCCCCGTTCGCATAGCGACGGGGGTTTAGGAGTTGTTAAAATTTTTTAATCACGTCTGTTTTTGTGACAAATTACAGCAGTTCACGGCGAAGTTCTTCACCGGATTTTGGCGACAAGTATGCGAATGGAATGTCGAATACCGTTTTCGCACCCTTTTGGCCCTCGCGGCTGAGGCGGATTGCAGCGCGAGCATATGCAACAAGTACGCTTGCAGTAAATTCAGGATTGCTCTCGAGCTTCAGACCGAACTCGATGATTTGCTTCGTGTTCTGTCCCGTGATGCCGCTGCGGATAACGAAGCCGCCGTGCGGCATGCCGTGGTGCTTTTCTTTCAGCTCTTCTTCGGAGATGAACGTTACCGTCGTGTCGTAGTCGGAGAAGTAGTTCGGCATGGAGACGATCGTCTGACGGATCACTTCTTGGTCAGCGCCCTCTTCAGCGACTACGTAGCAATCGCGAAGGTGCTTCTCGCGCGTAGCGAGCTCTGGCGTTTCGCCCGAGCGGATGCGATCGATAACGGATTCAACGGGAACCGTGTATTGGACGCCGCCTTTAACACCTGGCACACGGCGAATCGCATCGGAGTGGCCTTGGCTTACGCCTTTGCCCCAGAACGTGTAGTCTTTGCCTTCTGGAAGAATCGATTCAGCCAGCAGGCGGTTCAGTGAGAACAGTCCTGGATCCCAGCCCGTCGAAATTACCGAGAGGTTGCCGCCTTGCGTTGCCGCAGCGTTAACCGTGTTGAAGAACTCGGGAATTTTCGCATGCGTGTCGAAGCTGTCGACGGTGTTGAACATGCTCGCAATGACTGGCGTTTGCTCTGGCAGGTCCGTTGCAGAACCACCACACAGAATCATAACGTCGATCTTGCCTTTGTACTGCTCAGCGGACGAGATGTGTTCGAACTTTGCGCTGTGCGAGGCGAAAGCCTCTGGTTGTCTGCGGGTGAAGATGGCAACAAGCTCCATGTCTGGATTTTGTGCAATTGCTTTTTCGACACCTTTACCGAGGTTACCGTAACCAACGATGCCGATTTGAATCTTACTCATTTGGTTTATCCTCCCTAAATTCGAATAAAACGCATAGGTTCTAGTATATAGAGACGTCAAGAAAAAAGTAAACTGACAATGCTGTCAGGGATACATTTTGAATAAAAATTAATATTCTAATCACTGCTATTAGTGTGTGTTAATGAAGGTGCTCATATGCAAAAAATAGTACTTGCGAAACCATTCCCGAATTACATGAAAACCATACGTATTCTTGCATTCTACAAGATTATCTTCTATTCATTTAAAGGTTGTAATTCTATTAATTTAGAAAGCGTGGAAGTCCTCGAATTTTAAGCTTTTTTAAATATTCGAGTGATACAATGTAAGGGCATACAGCATTGCGGGTTTCCCATTACTGGAAGTGATATCAACCCGATAGGGGGTTATTCGTTGGCGAAATGGTTTGACCGATTGCGCAAAGGCTATGGCCGAAAGCTCGTCATGCTGCATGCATGGAACGGCTGGATCGTCGTCGCGTTGGCTGTAACAGGACTAATTCTGCTTGGAGGCTTCTGGCGTGGCGTATTAGGGGAAGGACGAGTATGGATCAAATGGATCCATACCGTTGTTGGCATCGTTTCATTGATGCCTGTCATCTACTATCTGCTGCTCGCAGGGAAGCACTGGAAGCAGCTGCGGGGCAAGCCCTGGCAGCGATGCAATGTCATTGCAGTGCTTGCATTATTGCTTGGCTGGCTGGCCTCCGGCGTGCTGCTCTGGCAATTCAGGCTCGTTGGACCGCGATGGTCGAATGCTGCGCTAACGGTGCATGATTTGCTCACTTGGGTAGGGCTCCCGTACATCATTTATCACTCGATTACGAGGACGCAGTGGCTGAAGGAGCCGAATCGCCGCACCGTGTCGGCGATTCGGCAGACAGCAGACAATGGGCTGCATCCAGCTTCGATGCCGCAGCCTTTCTATACGCGCCGTTCATTCATTCGAGGTTCCATTGCGGCTGGATTGGCTGTATTGATCGGACCTTCTTTCTTAAAATGGTTCGGCCAATCGCTAGGCGGCTCCATTGGCGGCAGCTCTTTGGAGAAGCTGATCGAAAATGACTCTAACCATCTCGTACCCGCGCCGCAGCCGCTTGCGGCTTCAAGTCCGCCGATCGGCGGTGGGTTGTCTGGCCAATTCCGCGTCTACACGGTGACGCCGATTCCAAGCTTCGACAATAATAACTGGTCCTTCACGGTTGACGGATTAGTGAAGAAGAAGCTGCAGTTCACCTGGGAACAGTTCGTGAAGCTGAGGCGAACGGTTCAGGTAAGTGATTTTCACTGCGTGACGGGCTGGTCAGTGTATCATAATACATGGGAAGGGATTCCGCTTCGGACGATGCTGGCGGAGGCCGGTGTGAAAGCGGAAGCGAAATATATTAAATTTTACTCCGGTGACGGGGTGTATACCGATGCATTGTCACTTGAACAGGTACAAGTACAGATGTCGGATGTAATGGTTGCAGTTATGCATGACGGCAAACCAATTCCGAGCGATTTGGGCGGCCCGGTGCGACTAATTGTACCTGGCATGTACGCATACAAGTCGGTCAAGTGGCTTGTTCGCATCGAGCTTATTGCCGACAGCCATATCGGATATTGGGAACAACGGGGCTATAGCAACGATGCTTGGGTATAGCGTCTAATCGGACAATCTCAATCGAACGTAAAATGATGGATTGTATATTTATACGTAATGTTGTATAAATAGTTATCATCATACTTTTCGGGGGAGGTTGTTTTTCTATGTCTGTACCTATAGCTAAACCGCAATCGGCGGAGACGCTGCAGCTGCTTGAAGCAGCGGAGAAATCGGTATTGTTCACCGCGGCTCGTCCGTCCATCATAATGGAGAAGGGCGAAGGCATGTATCTCTGGGATACAGAGGGACGTTCGTATCTGGATTTCATCGGCGGCTGGGCGGTCAATGCACTTGGCCATTCGCCGCGGATTATACAAGAAGCACTCGCCGAACAGTCCGCACAGCTGGTGAATGCAAGCCCTGGCTTCTATAACAGGCCTATGGTCGAATTCGCGAAGCAGTTGACGGAGCTTTCCGTATTCGATCGCGTCTTCTTCGGCAGCACCGGGGCGGAGGCGAATGAGGGAGCCATTAAGCTGGCACGCAAATACGGCGCGCTCCATCTTGGCGGCGCCTATGAGATTATTACAACGCTGGGCGGCTTTCACGGCCGGACGCTGGCGACGATGTCGGCAACGGGCAAGCCGTATTGGGAGCCGTTGTTCGCGCCGAAGGTGCCTGGGTTCAAGCATGTTCCTTTCAATGATCTGGAGGCCATGCGCGAAGCGGTCAGCGAACGGACATGTGCGATTATGATCGAGCCCGTACAGGGTGAGGGCGGCGTACATCCGGCAGATCCTGCCTACGTTCAAGGGCTTCGGGAGCTGTGCGACGAGCATGGGATTTTGCTAATTGTCGATGAGATTCAGACGGGGCTGGGGCGCACAGGCAAGCTGTTCGCTTATGAGCATTATGACATTGAGCCGGACATTATGACGCTGGGCAAAGGGATTGGCGGCGGCTTCCCGCTGTCAGCGATGCTAACGAAGGAACGGTACAATCTGTTCGAGCCGGGTGAGCAGGGCGGGACGTACACCGGGCAGCCGCTTGCGATGGCTGTTGGGCGGGCTGTCGTAGGTGCAATTGTTGATCAGCAGCTGCCGAATCATGCGAAGGAATTGGGGGATTATATTCAGACACAATTAACGAGTATTGCAGAACGTTATCGGCTGACGGGCATTCGCGGGCGGGGCTTGCTCCTTGCCTTCGACCTGCCACAGCCCATTGGTCCAGAGATCACAGCAGCTGCCATGGCCAATGGCCTGATCATTAATTCGCCCAGCCCTTCGGTCATTCGGCTGATGCCGCCGCTCATTGCTTCGCATTCCGATGCGGATGAGATGCTGCTTCGTCTCCGCCTCGCACTGGAGACCGTAATGGGTGTATAATAACATTCGATTGTCAGACATGCTAAAGTACGGGTATAACATCGAGTGTGAAAGGGCGTATTAGAATGAAACAGCGATTCTCACGAGAATCAAGATGCTTGAAGACGTCGCGGGTATTCCCGACGGATGTGAATAACCACAACACCTTATTCGGCGGTAAGCTGATGTCCTATATTGACGACATCGCCTCGATTGCGGCGACGAAGCACTGCCGTCATACGGTCGTGACCGCCTCGACGGATTCGGTTGACTTCCTATCCCCGATTCGTCCGGAGGATTCAGTCTCGCTGGAGGCTTACGTAACTTGGACAGGACGCACATCGATGGAAGTGTTCGTGAAGGTTATTAAGGAAGGGCTGTTGACGGGTGAACGGAAAATAGCGGCTACTTCGTTCCTTACGTTCGTTGCGCTGGATGAGAGCGGCAAGCCGGTTGAGGTGCCAGACGTCGTGCCGGAGACGGAAGAAGAACTGAAGCTGCATGAGACAGCGCCGCAGCGTGCTGAGATGCGCCGCCGTCGCCGCCAGGAGAGCAAGCAGTTCGCTGATTATATCACGGTTAGTCATCCTTGGGATTAAACGGGGAGGCTGCTGTTGATTCGACAATTTCTCCGTCTTCACGCCTGTCCTCCGATACGTTATGATGAGAAGGTATCGGAATACATAGGTTTACGAAGTAATCAATTTGCTTACAAATTGATTTCAGGAGGCGAAGAGATGGCAGAACAGCAATCCCGCATCATTCATTCCGTTATTTTCACGCTGAAGCATTCGCGCGAATCAGCGGAGGCGCAGCAGTTTCTGGCGGACGGACGCCGCATTCTGAGCAGCATCCCGTCGGTCGAGCAGTTCGTGGTGAACCTGCAGGTAAGCCCGAAGAATGATTATGACTACGGCTTCTCAATGGCATTCGCCGATCAGGAAGCATACGAAGCGTATAACAACCATCCGCTCCATACGGCATTCGTTACGGAGCGCTGGGAGACTGAGGTTGAGCGATTCTTGGAGATCGACTACGTACAGTGGGGTTAGGCGTACATAAGGAAAGACAGCAAGGAGCTGCCCTGCAAGTCATCTGAAGATGGCGTGAAGAGCAGCTCCCTTTTGTATGAAATGAGAAATGAGCTAATCAATTGGAACCTTAATGGATAGCCCTTCGAGCGGGGTTTCCTTATGCTCCGTTTTGCCGTCGACTTTGGTCAATGTCGTGATTACAGGGACAACGGTTACGGTGTCCCCGCTTGAGATAGATGGCGTATATAACCAAATATCCTCGATATAAGACGAGTCATCCGTTGGCGGCGTATCGGTATTGCGGCCACTTGACCATTGTCCAGTCGTATACAGCACTTTGCCTTCCTCATTCTTGATTCGATACTGAAGATTTAGCGGTGGTCTGGACTTATCGCTGCGCATGGAGATTGGAATTTGGAGCCTCAGATGCCATTCGGCTGTTGTATCGGACATCCGCAGCCGCACCACTTCGAACGAGTTCTTCTCATGCTCGGCAAGCAGCGGCTTGTCCCACTGAACGATACGAGTGTGATCTTCGTTCTTAACGGGAAGCTCGAAGCTCCAGTCGCCTCGTATGACCGTGTAAGGTCTATCGTCCTGATATTGAACGCCAAACTTCGGAACGTTGATCGCAAGCGTAAATGAATCCGGGAGTTTTTTTTGCACGAAATATTTGACCACGCCAGCCCTAAAGCCCTGATATGTGCTGCTGTGATCGAACTTATGGGTGTTGCCGAGCAGTTGCTTCATGGATGGAGCAAGTTGAAAGTCCGGTATCACATATTCCTCATCAGGGATCTCGCCTCGTTCATTGTTCAAGGTGTAAGTGAACGATACCTGAAAGCCGTCGTAGAACGCTTCGTGAATACGCAGGATATACCCGTTGTTCTTCACTTCCGCCAGAATCGGCAGTTCACCCGATTTCAGTGCAGAATAATGCTGCTTCACGCCTGAATCGCCAATCCAACCAAAGACAGACGACAAATACGGTTTCATCGACTCCACCGTCTGCGGATTCGATGCAATCCACACGCTCGTGGACAACAGGAGGAAGATGATCGCGAGCGCTAGTCTTCTCATTCGACGGGTTGTGCGGGCTGCCCGTCTCGGACTAGGCAGCTCGGCAGAAGCGTCCTGTCTAGCATCATGAACCGTATCGTACGCCAGTGTCATATCATGCTGAGCGGAGGTATCACCGACCAGCTCAACAAGCGTTGCATCAATTCTTCTTCTCACCACGTCTGGAATCGGGAGATCATGTTCGTCTGTCGTTCCTCTTAGTTGCTTGCGAATCATGTCTTCGAAGCTCACAGCAATCCCTCCTCGTGCACAGGTTCCTTCAGCAGCATCGCAAGTTTTTCTCTTGCCCGATATAGACGTGATTTAATTGTTCCATCCGAAAGCTGCAGCAGCTCGCCGATTTCCTTCAGCGGCATATCCTCGAGATAATGCAGCATGATGACTTCCCGTTGTTCGGGTCCGAGCAGACCGATCGCATGATACAGATCAAGCCTGTCCTCGCTCGGCTGATCAATTGCTGGGGTGGTAATAGCGTCATTCTCGTATAGCGGGATGACTTGGCTTTTGCGCTTCAGCATGCCGTTGCATTGATTAATGAGAATGCGGACGAGCCAGGTCTGGGCATAACGCGGCTCCTGCAGCTGATGAATTTGGCGGAACGCTGCAACAATCGTCTCCTGAATGGCATCTGCCGCATCTTCATCCGACCGCAGCATGCCGAAGGCAACACGGTACAGCGTCTTCTCGTACATACGGATCATGCGGACAAAATCGTCCTTCGACCCCTGTCGTGCGCGAACGACGATATCGATAAGTTCGTTCAATGTGGCGTCTCCCTTCAGTCCAGCCAAGCTTATACTTATTAGAGATCGATTAGAACCGAAAGGTTCCCAATCTTGTAGAAAAATAGCGGGCATACGACAAACAATCCGTCTCCCATGAAGAAAGACGGATTCTTGCTAGTCTTTATTAGCTCATCATTGCGGATACATCTTCGCGTGAAGCTGCTGACGCAGCGCTTCCAGTTCGGCCTTCAGATCATCATTGGAATCGTCGTAATGACCAGACGCCGATGCTGGTGCTGGCGCGTTCGGGTCGAAAGGCTCGAACGGCAGCGAGTCGAGCGAATAATCTGCCGAGGCTGTCGTATGATCACTGTAGGCAGCTTGTGCAGTTGAAGCTGCAGCAGCTTGATAAAGCGTGTCGGCTGGCACTTCCTGCGCAGCAGCGAATGGAGCTTGAGCTGGCCGTTGTTGAAGCTGCCGCGGCTGCAGCAATATGGAGGTGCGATTCGCTTGAACATGCGTCAATCGGGACAATACACCCCAGCCGACAAGTATGAACACGAGGCCGACACCAGATCCGATGTACGAGCGCTCAAGCGGAGACAGCATAGGGAAAATCGTATCCATCACAACGTCATCTTGAAAGATTACAATGTCATACTGCTTCAGCACAAGATAGACGACTGGCGACAGCAGCGCGGCAATACCGGACAGCGGCAGCACGGCCGCAGCGGCGAACTGGAGAACGGCAGCAGGCAGCTTGACGAGCCAGTAGCTAAGCGGCAGGTATGGCGCCGTTGATGTGAACAGGTCCTTATACGTGAATGGACCGAATGCATGCTGGTACGGCAGCGCGGCCGCATATTTCTCAGGCAGCAGCATACGAACGCGGTGGGCATCCGCCATCATAAGCGCGTGCGAGAGATGAACGCTCAGCTTCAGGATCGGGAGGCCGATCAGCAGCGGTGTCAGTCCGAAGCCCAGCGCCGTCAGTGTAACCGACAGGACGAAGCCGATGATCGAGAGCGGCAGCGTAATGAACAGCATATATATCGTCTGGCTCACATATCGACCGATTGGGCCTGCCGGCGGCAGTGGGATCGGCTGGTTTGTTTCAGTTGCAGTTTCAGGTGATTTCATCGTATTCAGACTCCTTCAATGGAATAATCCGTTGAGTTCAGTATAGAAGACTAACTGGTATTCGAATACAGTCCCTCGGCGGGAAGGTTTCCCCAACTATAGTCGAGGTTCATTTCAATCGATGGAATGAGGTGGGAAGAGGGCGGAGGTTATGATGTGACAAGAATCACCGCAAACAACGGAATATCATCATAAAATGAAACTGGAAATGAAAAACGGGAAATGGATATGTAAGACAACCGTTATATGAAATTAATCTCATGAAACACTTCTCAGCGGTTCAGGTGATATAATTAAAATAATTGAACTTTCCAGAGAACTCCATCCATACAAATCCCGATCCAAGGTAGGAGGTAATGCTGATGGGTGAACATAACGGGCAGACAAACGCAAGGATAACCAAGGCTCCGATTCAAATTCCGAACGATGCGCGATTCATTGATCCCGTTGTCGACTACATTCGCAGCATCATTAGACCGGATCAGCTAGTGAAGTCGGATACGCACTGGGACTACTACTTGGGCGAGGTTGTCGAGTTTACGAAGGACGGCGTCGAGATGGCTTATGAATGGAATGAATCATGGGGCCATGAATTAACAACCAAGACCGCATCGGAGCAGGCAGCGAAAGCTGTGAGGGAAACGGCGGCTAACATTACGGCGCATATTAAGAGAATCAATTAAGTGAATAGAAGCGAATACAGAGGTCCCGCTCATTGTGAGCGGGACCTTGTGCATGTTAGTCCAATTGCTGAGGGGACCGCCTTCGCCGTTCACTCTTATGCTGAAGCATGATGGTATTTACTTATAATTTATGGTCTGAATGGATCGGAATGGTTATCCAGTGTCCGGCATATGTTCATTCGGGGGACAAATAACCGGATTGAAAGGTGGATGATTAATGAGAAGAAAGTGGCTCGCCGCGTTTACTGTACTTATGCTTGTTGTATTAATGAGCTTCACGGTATCCAGTTCAGCGGCGCCCAGCACGTATGTGCACGGTGTATTCTCGACTCAACCGCTCTATGTGAAGGACGGCGTAACCGGCAGCTGGCTAACGGCTACGAGCGGCAATGCGATTGCCAGCTGGACGGATAATCCGCTTAGCTCGGGCAATCAAGGCTTCTTCAACGCGATCGTGTATGTAGGGAGCGTGAAGTACGAATTCCGGCTTGTCAATCTAAGCTCGACGACCGCCGACCAGATCGACGGTACTTTTGATATTTATAAAAATAACGTGCTTACCGCAACAGTCAACGGAACGGTATATGGACTCAGCCAGCCGGCAGGAAATTACTTCAAGTTCTATGACAGCGTCAACAACTGGCACGTGTCGGCCTATATAACGGATCGACTCGACTATTAATCGTTGAGGCCGCGCGGGCTGTCGGCCTATCGGCGGCTGCCCCCACCGCTTGAGGGCATATGCTATTGCGCGGCGCGCAGCAAGAAATATCCCTCTCGTCGCCGAGAGGGATATTCTTGATTGAGCTCGCAAATAACAGTGCATAATCAGTTGCCAGCACTCTCATACTTACGCAGTCCAATTCGGAACAGCAGGTAGGCAACCGCTCCGCAATAGATCGCAGCGACCGGCGGTGCCAGCCAGATCCAAGGACTTGTGCTTTTGTCGAACAAGTAGTAAGCCGGGAAGAAGCTGACGAAAGCGAATGGGACAAGGACAGCGACGAGCAATTGAATGCCCATCGAGAAAATCGTAATCGGATACTTGGCGAATTCCCCTAGATTATGAATCATGATCGGGAAGGCGTTGCCTGCGTTCTTGATCCAGAACGCGCTTGTGTTCGCAGCTAGGTTAATTGAGACACGAATTGCAACGGCCGTGATAATGAGCAGGATGGCGATCACTAATTTGCCGAAGGACCAGTGTAGATCAACTTTGGTTAATGCCTGACCAATCATGATAAAGCCGATTACGATGTTGCCAATGCCGTTCATCCCGATGCCGTTGGCCAGCACCTGCAGAATAGGCGATACCGGCCGCAGCAGCATAACGTCCAGCTCCCCGCGGTTGACGAGACCGCCAAGCCGCCAGGTCCCTTCGAAGAACAAGGAGCCGAACCCTTCGGTTAGATAGATCATCGCGTACATGAACACCACTTCCCAGAACGTCCAGCCGTTAATGTCCGGAATTCGATTGTAGACGACCCACAAGAACACGATGCCAAGCAGCTGCGTCAGAACGGCAGAGATGATCATAATGAAGAAGTCGGTCTGGTATTCGAGAATGGCCTTCAGCTGTGTGCTGAACAGCCTGCGATATAGAAACAAGGTACGTCTTGTTGAGCGTAAAATAGACATGCGATGATCATCCTCCGTGTATCGTGATCTGCCGTACCGCCCATGACCACATCAGCTTGCCGCATAGCCATAGGACGCATACCCACGCACACTGGAGGGCGAGCAGCCCAAGTGCGCCCCATACGTTCACCTCTTCGAGATAGATGGAGGCGGGTGTATGTACGATGCCTTGGAAAGGCAGGACAAGCGAGAGCTTCTCAAGCCAGCTCGGAAAGAAGGAGAGCGGCACAAGCGCGCCGGAGAATAAGCTCGTTACCGCCATGCGCGCCCAGACGATGCCAAGCGATCCGGTCGACCAGAAGCAGAGCAGTCCAGCGATATAGACGATGCCGAACTTAACTAGGAGCGAAGCGAGCACGCTTAGGATGAATAACAAACTATGGATGAAGTCCGGTTTGAAAATGCCTGATGCAGCTGCAAGTACAGTTGCCGTAATAATGACGGTAAGGCCGCCTTCGATGACAGTTGAGCCGAGCGTCTCGGCAAGCCGTGCCTTCTGGAAGTCGAGCGGCTTGAGCAGATCGGCGGAGACGCTGCCATCGAGAATTTTGCCGGATATACGTGTTTCCGAGTAATAGGACAGCAGCGAGTTGCTGATGAACGAGATGATCAGATAGGTCTTCATCTGCGCCCAAGACATGCCGGCGAGCTCCTCGCGGCCGGCGTATATCGCGTTCCATAACGCGTACATGGCGATAAGCAGAACGAAGCTGGATGCAAAATTGACGACGTAGGACAGTCGGTAAGCCAGCGTATTCTGCATCGATCGTGTTGCAAGGCTCGAATAGGCCCGCCATGAACGAGAAAGCCGAAGCCATGCGTTCATCGGCGATTCGCCTCCGTTCCGGCAGCTGTTTGTTTGTCGGCATGCTGCTCGTCCAGCGAGATGCGGCCCTCGTATACTTGCTTAATGACATGCTCGATGCCCGGCTCGTCGATTCGGAAGTCGATCACTTCTCCGCAGCGCATGACAGCAGAAGCGACCTCGCTCGCTGTAATGTGGAAGCGATCGAATCGCAGCGACACATGCTGCCGCTCCAGCTTCTCGGCGGTCACCTTCGGCATGCGGTCGAGCGCTTCGCGAAGCGCAGGCAGATCGGCCTTCTCCAGCTGGAAGTGAATGACCCGTTCGCGTGCGAAGCGATCCTTCACCGCAGCGAGCGTACCGTCATAGATGAGACTGCCTTGGTCGATGATGACGAGGCGGCTGCACAGATCCTCGATGTCGCCGAGGTCGTGCGTTGTCAGCATAACGGTCGTCCCGCGTTCTTGGTTGGAGGCGCGGATAAACTCGCGAATGCGCTGCTTCACCGCAATGTCGAGGCCGATGGTCGGCTCGTCGAGATAGACGGTACGCGGATTGTGCAGCAGCGCCGCGGCCAGGTCAGCGCGCATCCGTTGACCGAGCGACAGCCTGCGTGCCGTCAGGTGGAGGAAATCCTTCATGCCGAGCAGCTCGATGAACTGCTCCAGATTGCGTTTGTACAGCGGCTCTGGAATCTCGTAGATATCTTTCAACAGCGAGAAGGTTTCCGATATCGGGATATCCCACCACAGCTGCGTCCGCTGCCCGAATACAGCGCCGATCGTGCGCGCATTCTCCATCCGATTGCGATAGGGATCAATGCCGCCAACGCTGATTGTGCCGGAGCTGGGGACGAGAATGCCCGTTAACATTTTGATCGTTGTCGACTTGCCTGCACCATTCGGACCGACATACGCAACGGTCTCGCCTTCCTCAATGTCAAGGTTGATGCCAGCCACAGCCGTTTTATCGACATACTTCTGCGAGAAGAGATGCTTGACTGCTCCTGCTAAGCCCGGCTCTTTCACCGCTTGCCGGAACTGCTTCGTCAGTTGACGAATTTCTATGAAGCTCATCGAATGACTCCCCCTTCTAAATCCTCGTTGATGAACAAACATAAACAAAACCCGCTCGATCTCGAGCGGGCTTTGTTATTGGCATGGTCAGCCATGCATATCATGCAGCTGTGCTTCTTAGTCTACGTCTGGACCGCCATCAACTTGGTCGGACGGATCATCGGCATACTTCTCATAAGATGCTGCGTTCATGACGCGGCGGGCGGTCAAGTAACGCTTTACATAATAGGAGTCACTTAAGCTGCTGATTGTAACGCCTTTGGAGGAGGAAGCGTGAGCGAATTTGCCATCGCCAACATAAATGCCGACATGGGAAACGCCTTTGCCGCTCGTATTGAAGAATACGAGATCTCCTGCACGCAGGTCGTCCTTGGCAACTTTCTGGCCAAGCTTGCTTTGATCATAGGACGAATGAGGCAAAGAAATACCGAACTGCTTAAATACATACATCGTAAAGCCAGAGCAGTCGAAGCCTTTGGACGTCGTGCCAGCTGTCTTGTACGGCGTTCCGTAAACGCTATCAACTACTGTGTCAAGCTTGGAGTCTGCGAAAGCGCTTCCTGCTTGGAAAGCAAGCAGAAGTACGAGACCCAGGAAAATGGCTGCTATCTTGTTGCGCACCTTTAAGTGCTCCTTCCATTGCCTACGAGGTTAGCTGTGGGGTTCGGTTGAAGGTCCCCTATGATTCCCTCGGACCAGCCTGTCCAACTGACAGCATTGGTCGGGATCAATTCACCCAAGGTGGTTCCCCCGTTTTCGTACACGGAAATTCGGCAGTGTTTGATTGTACAGGGTAATATAATTCGTAGTTTTTGAAGAAAATCCTTCCTACGTGTCGAATTTCTAATAATTCTCATGAATAGAGTAGGATTTAGCCTGTTTTATGAGAGAATCTCTCATTTTAGCACTAGAAAACACGAAAAAGACCGCGCATTCACAGCCGCGGTCCTGCTTAAGAACGATAGGGAGTTACTAGAAATGTGTCGAATAGAGGCTTGTCAGCTTATGGCTGAGAGCGAGATTGGAGGCAATCGTATTGAGCGGCGATCGTCCATACCCTGAGCATCGTCTTCACGAATCGGTAGCCCTGATGGATGACGATGGACAGAAAGCCTGCCCACGCAATCGAAGCGGACGAGACGAGAAGTCCCGCTGCGCCTGCACCACACCATAGAAGCAGTGACAGCCCGAGGTAAGGGATGAAATGCCGGAGCGCGCGCCATAGGCCGTTGAATGCTCCTCTGCCAGAGGCAGAGCCGAACTGCATCGCGAGGAAGAGCAGATGGAGCAGAATTCCCCATGCCAGCCAGCCGCAGGCGGAAGGCAGGAGCTCGGTTGCTATGCCCTTCATGGATGTGCCGGAGAGAATCGTTGACAGCGCTCGCGGCAGCAGCCAATAACCCGGAGCTAGCGCGAGCAGCGATTCGATCCAATACAGAATCGTAATCGGCAGCCAGGCGCGGCGTATCCCTAGCAGGAAGCGGGTTCCCTGCTCGGTTGATGCGTGATGCAGAGAATGGAACAGGCCTGCATTAAGGACCGGTGTCAGCAGCATGCGAAGCAGAATTAATCCGGCGAATGTCCATAGATAAGGCTGGATAAGGTCGGTCTTCATCAGGCGGAACTCCGCTTCATACAAGTACAGCCGAGCGGCGGAGGCGGGCATCCCGCTGCCGGGATAACGACGCAGCAGCGGGACAATAAGGCCGTCCACAAGCCGATACAGGAAGAAGCCCCAGAGCAGCTGATAGACGAACAACACGATAATAACGTATATATGACGGACCGTCAGTGACCAGCCGGCTTTCAAATGCTGCTTCATACGAATCGTTCCTCTCTACCAGCCGAGTGCGCTAATGAGGCTGTCGAGCAGCTTCGCGGCACCGAGGCTCCAGCGGGCTTCTGTTTGCTCCGGCAGCTCGGCTTTCAAATAATTGTTGAAGTGTCGATTGTCGAGCACATTCGTATTCTGGGGATCGACAGCGGCCCAATCGAGCGGTGTTGTATGAACGAACTTGAACTGCATCGTGCTTTCGGTACCGTTCCAGCTGCGCGTAATCGTTGTGCCATCCGTGAAGCGGAATTTGACCGGTACAGGGCCGTAGCTGCCGCCCAGACGACGGACTTGAACAACGGATTCGTATTGCACCGTATCATCCGGCTGCCGAACGGTGTTCACATCGATGCGCTCCACCTCGAAGTCGGCCATCAGATTGCCATAGACGTATTGACGGAAGTAATCGCTCCACTTCGTCTTCGTAACCTGCTCTACCACACGTTCGAAGTCAGCGGTGGACGGGTGGCTGAACTTATATTTCTGGAAGTAGGTGCGCATAATCTTCTGCATCGTCTTGTCGCCGACTAGCTTCTCGATGCCGACGAGTACAAGCTTGGCTCGCATGTACACATTTTCCGCATAGTGATCATGGCTGTGATAGCTCCAAGACAGCTGCTTCAGCGGTGCAGGATCCGTCATATAGCTTGATTCAATTGCGAGATTCGGCACGACGCCATACTCGGTTTCCATCACTTTGTCCTCGGCATAGGAGGTGAAGCCTTCATCCAGCCAAGCCTCCTCGAACTCGTTCGAAGCGACCATACCGTACCAGTACTGATGTCCGACCTCATGAACGACGGTGCGCTCGAGCGAGTAGCCCGGATTATCATCCTCTGCTGAGAAAGCCGTAACAAGCGTTGGATATTCCATACCTCCCGCGCCATTGCCGCCCTTAGGCGGTACGATGATTGAGAGCGTCGAATATGGATACTGCCCATACCACTGCGCGTATTTCACGAGTGCAGACTTGGCGGCGTGCAGGTAGCGGTCCTTCAGGTTGGCGTGCAGCGGATCCAGATACAGCTTGATTCGAACGCCAGGTATGCCCGGAGCGGAGAACGAGTCCTCTTCGTATACAAAATCCGGCGACGCCGCCCATGCGAAGTCATGCACGTCATCGGCATAGAACTGATAGCTTTTATAGCTGTTGCTTGTCTGAATCGGCTTGGTCTGAAAGCCGGTAGCGGCGACGATGTAGCGTTCAGGCACATGAATGTTGACGCTGTATATGCCGAAATCGCTGTAGAATTCGGAGTTGCCATGGTATTGATGGGCATTCCAGCCTTCCGCAGCACGGCCGCGAGTGCTTGCCGTCTCATAAACGGCTAGCTTCGGAAACCATTGCCCCGCCATAACGAAATTGCCTGAGTACCCCATTCGCGCGAATACTTCCGGAAGCTGCACCTCGAAGCGGATCTTCAATGTAATGCTCTTGTTCGGCTGAACAGGCGTTTGCAGCCGCAGCTTGGCTAGCGTCTGATCGTCTGGATTGCCATCGTCAGGCTGTACGAAGTGGAGACGTGGAAGCAGGCTTTCACCCTGTTCGGTTATGAGCGATGTAATCGACATGGAGCCGATGCTGTTGGCGGTCGCGCTGTCCTCGCGCAGCTTGCCGCCTGATTCGCGCATGAAGGACGTCTTGGCCGATTGGAACGCATTCGGGTACAGGTGCCAGTACATCTCGGATACCGGCTTGCGCCCAGGGTTCGTCCATGTCACGATCATATCTCCGTTAAGCTTCCGACCAGACTCGTCCAGCTTCACGTCGATATGATATTCCGTTACGCGCTTGCTAAGCGTCTGCGCATCTGGCTGCATCACGGTGTTTGGCTCAGTCGTCTTACTCCCCGGCGATGGCGATGGTGTCGGTGTGGAGGGAGCGGACGCGCCGGCTTCAATGGCGTTCGTACTGACCAGCGAGCCTGCCACCCCTCGGGCTGCTGGCTCATAAGCGTACGTATACTCGGATGTCCATGCATCACCAAACCATGGGGCAGACGTGAATACAAGCACAGCGGCGAGGAGTAGTAGCACCGCAGTTCCTTTGAAATGCCGTGGAGTCATTGAACGATTCCCTCCCGTTGACAAGCAATCTAAGGCATGTATATGTTTGCTTTTCGAGGATTATTAGCTAAAATGGAATTATTGTGCGGCAAAGCGGACAAACCCGCGTACGGCGCGGCCTCGCGAGCGTTGAACGCAGCTGCCGAATGGGCTGAGTGCTCGATTGGGGGCACACGACGAGTGGAAAGGTGTGAATCGGAATGGAACAACAAGGACAAGGCGGGCAAGAGGCAAAGCCGAAGAAGTCGCTGTCGCTGAACGTTGTCAGCAGCAAGGAGCATCGCGGCTTCGGCGCAGGATCGATCGATTTGAGCCAAGTGTCTCCTGTCATTATTGATGGTGATACAGCAGTTATTGATGTGGGTGCCATGCATGCGAAGAGCAAGATCGAGAAGGGCATTAAGTTCAGCGTGAACAAGGAAGATGTACCGAACGGCCGCAGATGCTGGATCGTATGGATCGCAGTAGACCGGAATGAGGAAGGCTCGCTGTATGGCGGGGCAACGGCTTGCGAGATGTTAATCGATACAGAGGCGCGCCGCGGCTGGAAGCTGCTTGCGGATCACGTCAACCGGCTCGATTATGCAATCAAGCGCCGGTTCATGCTTGAAGGTCTGAACGCAGAAGAGAAGGCAGCCCTTAAGAAGCTGCTTGTTGAGCATAATCAAGAGTGGTGGGACCGTTCGTCGGACGCATTGAAGCAAGCGCTTGAAGCGTAACAACGAACAAGAATAGAAGAAGGCCAGGGTGGCTGCTGTAGAACAGCCCCTTGGCCTTTTTCTGCATAGATAGAACAAATCAGGTTCACGATGCTCCTTATATTGCCATACCGATATTCAGCTTCATTTCAGTTAACTCTGTTAGGATAGCAGTACACAATGAATGACGCGCAATAAGTTATGAAAGACTAAGCTACGCGACGAGCCGTGTTATAGTACTTGCTCCACCAGCCGGATTTGATCGACGAGATTTTGACACCGCCTGCACCGTATGTGTGAATGATTTTACCGCTGCCGATATAGATGCCCACGTGGTGAATTGGGGAGTAGAAGAATACCAGGTCGCCGACTTGCAGATTGCTCTTCGATACATAGGAGCCAACCCGTGATTGCTGCTTCGAGTCACGCGGCAGCTTAACGCCGATCGTCGAGAATACGCGCTTCGTGAAGGACGAGCAGTCGAATACAGCTGTCGTCGACGTGGAAGCACCGAATTTATATGGTGTGCCGAGATATTTTTTCGCTGTCGAAACGATCTTCGATTTCTCAGATGCTGTTGCTGCGTGCGCCTGTTCGGTCGGAAGGATACCCCCAATCGATGCTGTTGAAACCGTCAGTGCAAGGAAAGCCGCAGCTAAAGTTTTGCCCATTACCGATTTGTTGAAGTTCATGTTAGATCTCCTCCGCTTTATGTTTTGTCTAGTTGTCGTAGGGCTACTATAGCACGTCCACGGTTACCTAAAATGTGCCAAAGAGGAGTCAAACCGTTGGTATCGCTGCATTGACAGCGCATTCTTAAAATTGAATGAGAGAACGTTCATTAAGGGCAGATTTGGAAGTCTATTAGCGAAAAAGGTGCGTAAAGCCGCGGCAAATCAGGAAATTCGGCAGATTGCGCGAGTATATGAAAAGGGTGTCCCTAGCAGCGTAAGTGCGGCTGGAGACACCCTTTGGCATATCGATTCGAACGAATCGGAGTGGTGCGATAGTCCTGTTAAAAGCGAAACATTAAGCTTTCAGTGAGAGCGACGTCACCGAACGTGCTGGCAGGTCGAGGCGGAGTACGCCGTCTTCGAGCGTGAACGCTGTGAACGGAACGGGCTTTACAACGTCTGGCTGATCGAATGTGTTGCAGTCGCGCAGCTCAGCGCTTGTCAGTACACGGCCTTCGATCGAGGAGAACGATTGACCGCGCAGCTCGATGCTGATGCTCACAGCGTCTGCATGGTGTACGTTACAGATGCCGAGGTTGATCGTGCCGTCTGCTGCTTTGGAAGCCGTCATGCTCACTTGGTTGATGGAGCGGCCATCCATTTCGTACACAGGGCTGTCGTAGTCTAACTGAACCTGCTGAGCGTCTTGGTGCACCTTGTACATTTCGAATACATGGTACGTCGGCGTCAGCAGCATACGAGGACCATCCGTTAAAGCGACCGCTTGCAGTACGTTAACCGTCTGTGCGATGTTCGCCATGTGGAGACGATCGTTATGGTTGTGGAAAATGTTAAAGTGCAGACCCGCGACAAGCGCGTCGCGCATTGTGCTTTGCTGGTACAGGAAGCCTGGATTCGTACCTGGCTCTACACCAAACCAAGTGCCCCACTCGTCAAGGATGATGCCAACACGTTTCTTAGGATCATATTTGTCCATTACTTTGGAGTGGCGCGTAATGAGCTCGTCCATGAAATAGGCTTTGAACATCGTCTCGAACCAGATGCCTTCGTCGAACTGCAGCGCGGGCTTCTTCTCGTCTTCCCATTGACCCGGGTACGTATAATAGTGAAGGCTCAGGCCGTCCATATGGCCGCCTGCGCGCTCCATGAGCACTTCCGTCCAGCGGTAGTCGTCCACATTAGCGCCGCATGCGATGCGGTAGATTTTGTTGTCGCCGTAGTTGCGGACATACGTCTGGAATTGGCGATACAAGTCGGCATAATATTCGGGACGCATGTTGCCGCCGCAGCCCCAGCTTTCGTTCCCTACGCCAAAATATTTGAGCTTCCAAGGCTTCTCGCGGCCGTTCTCGCGGCGCCAGTTCGCCATTGGCGATTCGCCTTCGAAGGTCATGTATTCCACCCACTCGGACATCTCCTGAACCGTGCCGCTGCCTACGTTACCGTTGATGTACGGCTCGCAGCCGAGCAGCTCAACCAGGTGCATGTATTCATGTGTGCCGAAGCTGTTGTCTTCTACGACGCAGCCCCAGTGCGTATTGACCATACGTTTGCGAGACTCAACCGGACCTACGCCGTCTTTCCAGTGGTACTCGTCGGCGAAGCAGCCGCCCGGCCAGCGCAGAACGGGGATGTTCAGGTTGCGAAGCGCTTCCAATACGTCGTTGCGGATACCGCCAGTGTTCTTGATTTCTGAATTGTCGCCAACCCACAAGCCTTCATATATACAGCGGCCGAGATGCTCGGCGAAATGTCCGTAGATGTTGCGGTTAATTGTACCTGTCGTCAGATCGGCGTTCAGTACAGCGGTAGGCTTCGTTGCCATCAGTAATCGCTCCTTAACTTGTTTGAATTCGATGGATTTGGTTATTTTCTTGAATTAATAAATCCATTAATCGATTGATGTATTTATTTATCCAATAACTACCCTCATCATAATGAGCGGGGTAAGGCTTGTCAATATGAATAAGCAGAAGACGCCCGATTGGTCCGCTATGGGACAATCGGGCGTCTTATTGTGTACTAATAAACAGCGAGCCATACGCAGAGGGCGGCGATGACGGTATGCACAATGCAGAGTAATGGATGCTGGCGAACACGGAGCCACAGCCTTGTAGTGGCACGGCACATCGCGATGGCAGTTACGATGGTAGCAGCGGCAAGCAGGTCGCTGCCCCACTTCAACAGAAGACCGTTCGCGCCGAACAGGCCGCTCGTCGAGCTGCTGCTGATCGTATGGTTATTGTGACTAAACAGTGGAGCGGTGCCGTCCGAACCAGCCTGCGTGCCGAGCAGAAGGGCAAGCATAGGCAGGGCAAGAAGGTGGATTGTATGCGCAACGAGTACAATGATGGCGCTGCCAATGGGGGTAAGGCGGCGCGGCCCGAATATACGGCGGCGCGGTGAACGGATTGATCCGCTGTCTTCATGTAATCCGTTGATAGGTAAAGCCGCTTCAGAAGCAGCTGTTGGTTCGGGTGTAGCTGCATGATTGGTGCGGCAGGCGCCGACTAACGATTGCTGCAGGGCGGTTGAGCGGTCAGACATCGGCTCTAAGCCTCCTCACACTTCAAGCGAGATGGAACAGTATATGCCTGTGAGCCGGTCCGTTATGTAACTAATGTACATAAGAAATATCAATTTGTATAAAAGGGATTGAGTCATGCTTGCAGAATAATAATTTGTCAATTACATATAGGAAACATCTTACTTTTATAGTCAGATGAATTAAGGAGAGAATCGTACTCATGGCTGCTAGAGCAAGAGGAAGATTGCCGGAGCTGGACAGTCTTCGCGGAATTGCAATTTTAGGTGTTCTTATGGTGCACGCAACCTCGGCTGCAGTAGGATCGCTGCCGAACTCAACGGCCCAAACAGTGTACATCGTGCTTAACACGTTGTCCCTGTTTTGTGTGCCTGCCTTTATTTTTTTATCTGGCTTTGTACTATTCTATCAATATTACGATAAGGTACTGACGCCGCGCGTATTCGGCGACTTCTATCTGAAGAGGCTCAAGCAGCTAGCGATCCCTTATGTATTTATTTCGCTCGGCTATGAGCTTTGTGCTGCTGTCATGAAGCACAAAGCATGGGAACCAATGGCGATGCTTCAGCAGTTCGGCGAGCATCTGCTAAATGGCAAATCCTACACCCATTTATACTACGTCATTATTACTTTGCAGCTATATGTACTGTTTCCGCTGCTGCTGCTATTATTCCGTAAGCTGCGTGCATCAGCTTGGATGGCGCTGCCGATCGGTTTTGTCATCCAATGGTTGTTCTATTTCATGAATCGGGAGTATTGGCATCTTGTCTCTAAGGCCAGCTGGTCATTCACTTACTTCTTCATTTTCATGATAGGCGCCTATCTTGGGATGAAAAGCACGACGGATGTGCACGGGTTCGGCAGCAAGCGGGAAACTGGCTCGGACAGGCAAGAAGGTGCTTCAGCTTGGAGGAAAACTGCTGCAGCTGCAGTTGGGCTCTTGTGGGCGGCTTCAACAATTGGCTTTCTCTGGTTGTATATTAATCTCCGAACGGGCGGCCCAGTGCCGGAAGGCTATTGGTTCGAAATCGGCTATCAGTTCTATACATTATTGACGACGATCGTGCTGTTAGGTGTGTGTGTCGCCTTGAATCGTTATAATGTCTCAGGAGTCGTCGTCAAGGGAATTCAACAGTTAGGCGCGCTTTCGTTCGGGATCTATCTGATCCACCCGTTAGTTTTATTAATATACCGCCGTTATGTTCCGAGTCCGGACCTGTCGCCTGCCTATCATCTGTGGGTAGCTGGTGGCTTCTTAGCAGCGATTGGCGTATCCATTGTTGTGCTGCTCATCATGTTTCGGTACGTCCGCTGGTCGTGGATCCTGCTTGGTCCGACGCCAGCGGGGTATGGACCTTCTCCGTCGAGAGCTTCTTATATGCCGCAGGGTTCGATCAAGGCAGAGAAAGAGGTTCAGCAATAATGGTCAACGGAACACCTTAAGTGGTGTTGTCTGCAAGAAGTCCGACACTTCCGGATACTCGACGTAACAGGGGCGATGGTGTTTCCGACAAGAAACGATTATGTATTAGCACATCTAGCTAGTGAATATGGATTGTAGGTAATAATTATCGGCAATATGTCCTGGCACAAAGAGCGAGCGTTAGCGCATATGCGCCAACGCCCGTACAAATGCCAGCTTTCTAACATACATTATTTTGTGCTTTACTATACCCTTCTCAAACGGCTGTCCATCTGATAGCCGATTTTTTTGTCTCTCTGTATTAGAAAACAAGATAAACCCAGTAGGAGAGAATGATGAGCGTAAGAATGACGGTCAGCGGGATCACGAGAATGGTTACCTTCAAATAGTCGCTCCAGGAGATTTTCACCTTGCCTTTCCGAAGAACATGCATCCACATTAGTGTTGCGAGTGTGCCGATTGGCAGTAGCAGCGAGCCGATATCGCTTCCGATTACGCTGGCTAGATAAGAGATTTTGAGCGTAGTCGGGTCGAGTCCCATGTTCGTCAGCGTCAATGTGCCAATCATAAGTGCAGGGTGGTTATTGAATAAGTTAGACAGGACCGAGACGACAACGCCCATAGTGATGCTGGCATGCAGCAGGCCGTCATTGGCGAAGGGACTCAAGTATTGGATCAGCAAGTCCGTCAGGCCGATGTTGTGAAGCCCGTAGATAATGATGTACATACTTAAAGCGAAAATAAGAATATGCCATGGAATCTTTCTTATGATGTCTGTCGGCGGAATGCGAAGCTTCCACCAGCGCCAGCCGAGGAGGACAAGCGAGCCGATAACGGCTGCCAGCGACACTGGAAAACCGACGTACGACGCGACGAACAGGCTGATACGAACGGATAGAATGAACAGAATGATATTGCGCATGAATGCTCTACCTAATTGAACCGAAGCGTTGTCCTTCGAATATTTCAGCGGATGCTGACCGGGCTGCGGGGAGAATGGCCGAGGTCTGCCGGATGTCACGTTGATCCTCTTAGGGAGAGTTGGGTAGAAGACGAGGAACAGCAGAGTAGCCATAATCAATAAGCCGATTGTTGCAGGAATAAACATCATTGCGGCACTCATATACAGCGTCATATTTACGATTTTGAGCGCGATCAGATTAACGATGTTGCTTACACCGATAGGTGCGCTGGACGCTGTCGCAATCAGGGCGCCGGAAATGAGATACGGCAGCTTCTGATGGTGCTTTAACCCTAAGTTGTGCAATATCATAAGCAAGATTGGTGTAGTAATAAGGATGCTGCCATCATTGTTAACGAACAGAGTCATGAGGAAGCTTAGCAGATTCGTATACCAGAACAGTTTAATACCAGATCCGCCTGATTGCGCGGTCAGCTTCTCAGCTGCCCAGTGGAAGAAGCCGAAGCTTTCTAATACGATGGCCATGACGATGGTCGCCATGATGGTGACGGCCGCCCCGCCGATCGTCTCAGTAATCGTCCACAGATCGGATAGGGAGACAGTACCGGTTAGTAACACGATGAATGCGCCGACCGAGGCCGGAATGGCTTCATTGACTGTTGAACGCCAGAATATGAACGAGACGGTGAAAATAAACGATAGGATGGTGACCCATACCGCTAGTTCATGCATGTTGCATTACCTCTTCTCAAAAAAATAAATGTTAGCGGTTGTCCTCCTTGGTTATAGCTCGTCCGCAGCGTTTATAGTCTCTTGGGCGGTTACGAGCTTTTCCGATTGTGCCAGTCGCTGATGGATCCCTCCTTCTCACCCTGGCTAGTAAGCTATGAAATATTTAGCTGTGATGTATATATACGTAACGGATAGATGCTATGTACTACGCAATAACCCTATTCTATTAACTTCCAACTGCTATCAATCCGAGACAAATGCCGATGATGAATGTCTATCCTATCAAGTAATAAGCCCAGCGCCCAGTATAACAAAAACGCCCCATCCACCCTCAGGAGAGGGCGAATGGGACGGACTTGGTTGTACTATTTATGCAAATGACAGATACACAACCTCTTTATCTTTGAAGCGGGAACGCCATTGTTCAATTGCGTCTGGCAGGACGTTGTAGGACGACTTCTTGGTCGTGTAATAGTTAACGTCGTCTTTGTCCGTAATGACAGCAGCGTAGAAAGTGCCCTTCTGATCGTACATAATGATTGCCTCTACAATCGTGAACAATCCGCGGACGCCTCCGGTTACAACCGTAGTATCCGTGAGCTCATCGGAGTAGGAGTCAATGATTTGGAAGGAACGGGTAAAGAGGCTGTAATCGTTTCCGACCATATCTCGAAACTGATCGTCTAACGTCTTGGAAGGCATAACGCCCAACTGCTGGAGATCGAGCTCTTGCGCTTCACTATGCCTAACGAATTCGCCGCCGAAGCTTACGCCCACCCCCGCATAATTCGATGGATCTCCCTCCGAGTTAATAACGAGCCGATCGTCTTGGAGGGTAAACGTAAGAGATAAGCCATCACCGGTAAATACGGCCGATTTGCCGTCCTTCGAGCGAACAGCCTTCTCCAGGATGCCGCCCGTGTGGCCGCCATCTCGGCTGTCCAGATTGAAAGAGATCGATTGTGCCGTGACTTCTTGAACTTCTAGCCTTTGATCGATGAATTGGGTGCTGTCCCTCAACTCCCACTCGCCAAGCCAATCGGCATCCGACACCTGGACTTGAGCTGCGCTGGATAGAGACGACGAGCCAACAGGCGTGACCTCGAATGGAATCGTATTCGTCCCGTCTGCGTTCGACCAATCACCGGAGAAAGAGATGAGGGCAGGCGGGCTGGCTGTGTTGAATAGGAGAAACCCTTCGAAATGGCCGGTAATCTCCCCATTGGGATCAAACTCGTCCATACTGACGCTAAGCTTATCGGGGGTGCTTGCCGGTTGGTCCACCGTTCCTTGCAGCTTCAAGTCCTGCTTGTATTTGGTATACATATAAGTTCCGTTCACATTCGAACTATCAAGAGTCAGCTTCATCTCGATTGGATATTTGCCGGCAATCGATCCTGTGAGGGAGTAAGTGGCAGGTTGTTCGCCTGGCATATGTGAACCGTCTTCATTTGCTATTTGTTCGGATGAAGACTCCGAGCTGCTCTCCTGCGAGTCGGTTTGCTCAGCCTGAGCCATTGCATCTAGTCCCGGCATGGCAGGCTTGCTGTCCGAGGAGCCTGCCTTTTCATTGCTGGAGCATCCAACGAATAATAACGCAGAGCAAGTGAGGACGGCGATAAGCCCGTATAATTTGTTCATGGAGCCGCACCAGCCCTTTGGGTTTTAAAATGTACAAAAATACCTCTCGCTTCGTCGTCGATGAGAAAGACTTGTGCGAGAGGCGTTTATTCTATTTTATCATAAGGGATGGAACCATTGGCAGTTTTGTTTAGGTGGTGCTGATCTTATACCTCCAGAACCCAACCGAACGGATCTGGCAGTACGGCGCTTTGAATGCCCGTAATCGTATCGTATACGCGGCTCGACAGTTCGCCGGTCTTGTTGTTGTTGATGACCAGCTTCTCGTTATTATAGTGAAGGGCGCCGACTGGCGAGATAACAGCAGCCGTACCGGTGCCAAACGCTTCCTCAAGCGTTCCGTTGCGGTGAGCTTCGACGAGCTCATCAATCGAGATTTGACGCTCTTCTACTGGAATATCCCACGAACGAAGCAGTTGAAGGACCGATTTGCGAGTAATGCCGTCGAGAATGCTGCCGTTGAGGGCAGGCGTAATAACCGTACCGTTCACTTTGAAGAAGACGTTCATGCTGCCGACTTCTTCGATATATTTGCGATGTACGCCGTCGAGCCACAATACTTGCGAGTAGCCCAGCTCAGATGCGCCTTCTTGCGCTTTCAGACTTGCAGCGTAGTTACCGCCTGTCTTCGCGTTGCCTACGCCGCCTTTAACAGCACGAACATACTCGGATTCAACGTGAATCGGTACAGGGTTCAGGCCTTCCGCATAGTACGCGCCAACTGGGCAGAGCAGAATCATGAACATATATTTCGTCGAAGGAGCAACGCCAAGCTGCGGCTCTGTTGCGATAACGAATGGTCGAATGTAGAGCGATGTGCCTGGCTCGGATGGTACCCATTCATGATCGACTTTAATGAGCGTACGAAGAGCTTCCATCGCTACTTCTGGATCAACGGCTGGAATGCTCAGACGATCGTTGGACTTATTGAGACGCTCCCAGTTCTGGTCCGGACGGAACAGGACGATGCGGTTATCCTTCGTACGGTAAGCCTTCAGGCCTTCGAAGATCGTCTGACCGTAGTGGAACACTTTCGCAGCTGGATCAAGCGAGATATTCTGATAAGGGACGACGCGTGGATCGTGCCAGCCTTGACCCGCATCATAGTCCATAATGAACATGTGATCGGAGTAATACTTACCGAAGACGAGTGTCTTCTCGTTCGGGCGTTGCTTAGGATTCGTTGTCAGTGTGACTGAAATGGTCGGTTTCGACATGAATATACAGCTCCTTAGTTTGGTTATTTCATGCGGTCGCTCATCATTGAAGGAAGTTTTCTTATTTGAATCGTAACACTCTCTTGTATATATTGAAAATATCAATTTTATTGAAATGCCATACTTTTTAGGTATGGGTCGAAAAGAGGGTGAAGCGAATGGATATCCGACAGCTTCGATACTTCCTTGCTATTGCCGAAGCGGGACAAATTACGCGTGCCGCGAAGGCGCTCAATATGGAACAGCCGCCGCTCAGCCGGCAGTTGAAGCAGATGGAGCGGGAGCTTGGCGTGACGCTATTCGACCGCAGCGGCAAACAATTGACGTTAACGCATGCAGGCGAGCTGCTGCGCGAACGAGCAGAAGGGCTTGTCCGCCAATTGCATGAATCGCTGCAGGAGGTGAAAGAGGTCGAGGAAGGCGTCTCTGGATTTCTTGCCATAGGCGCCGTCGTCTCTTGCGTCTCGCTGCTGCCCCGGGCAATTGAGCGCTACCGGGAGAAGTATCCCCAAGTCACGTTCAAAATAAGCGAGGGCGACCATTATCAGCTTGGCGATGCGCTCGCGAAGCGCAGCATTGAGCTTGTTGTCGCTCGCCTGCCTTTTGAATTCGCGGAGGAATCGCCTTATGAGTATGATGTACTGCATCTTCCATCTGATCCGTTCGTAGCGGTCATTCCAAGCAAATTGCAGCCGGATCAGAAGCAGACGTCCATTACACTTGCAGCGCTGGCAGACTATCCGTTCTTGACGCTCAAGACGGACCAGACGATCGGTATGCATAAGCAGGTGATGAGCGAGTTTCGACAGAGCGGCTTAACGCCCAACATTATTTGCGAATGCTCCAGCGTCGCTATTATTTTGTCGCTGGTGGCAGCGGGTATTGGCGCGACGGTGCTTCCGAAGTCGGTTGTAGCCATGTCACCGATTGATTCGCTCCGAATGCTTCGGATCGAGGATGCGGAGTTTCAATCGGAGGTTGGCATCTTGTGGCTGAAGGACCGGTATTTGTCGAAGAGCGCGCAGCATTTTATAGATCAGTATATGGATGGTTATTAATAGAAGTGTAGGAGAGCGTATGCTTCCGATGTAGCTTTTGCTGCACATCACACCGAAAAGCCGGTGTGAGGCTATCGCAAATTCAGGAGGACGGGCATTCATGGAATATCGGTATGAAACGGAGCAGCGAAGCTATGAGGATTACGCGAGCGGGCGCGTGCTGCTCAATGCGCAAGGAACGACTGCGTTTCCAGTGCGGCTTGCGAGCGAGATTTACCAGCAGGGCAAAGCGTATTTGGCGGGCAAAGGACGGACAGGAGGCTTGACGTTGTATGATCCATGCTGCGGCGGCGCACATTTGCTGACCAGCATTGGCATCCGGCATGGCGGGGATCTGAGCCGAATCATTGGCACAGATATTGATCAGCGTGTGCTCGAGGTTGCGCGGCGTAATCTGTCGATGGTGAACGCTGACGGTATGATGCAGCGGCTGGCACAGCTTCGAGAGCTGGCGCAGGCTTATGACAAGGCATCGCATAAGGAGGCGGTCGTGAGCGCGGAGCGGCTGCTGACGCTGATCGAGCAGCGGGGTCACGTGATTGAAGTGCAGTGTGATGGATATGATACCGTCAGTCCAACCTCTTCGTCCGAAATGCTGGACAAGCTTAACGGCAAGGTGGATTTCGTCTTTACAGACGTTCCTTATGGAGACATCGTCCAATGGTCAGAGGCAGAGGACGGTGACAATGTTGATCCGATTGCTAAGATGCTTGGCAATCTTGTGCCTCGTCTTGCACCTATATCCGTCATCGCAATTGTTGCGGACAAGAAACAGAAAGTTGAGCACCCAGCCTATCGCCGGTTGAAGAAGCTGAAGGTGGGCAAGCGGCAGGTTGTGTTTCTGGAGCTTGAAGCTTAACTCCATCCTTATACTTCCCCCCACATAGACACAAATAAGCGCGGCTGGGATTAGCCGCGCTTATTTGTGTTTGATGCCCTCGATCACGCCTCTACCGTAATTCCATGAATGTATCATCAATGGGCGGTGACGGTTGGACACGTTCGAATTAGTATGCAGACGAAGGATTGTATCTAGAAACAGCGAGCAGGAGCTTTGCCGCTGAAGCGGCAAGAGCGGACCCGCCTAACATGTATGGATCAACATACCCGCGAACCCGTCCATCGCCCCTGCCGCTAACGGTAGCAAATCAAGCTTAATACGGCGAACTTGCCCCATTTCGAGCATTAAGGGTTGTACATAGGCTTATTTGCACGAAAGTTACTTAAAACCGGCCCATGGAGCGGCAATAGCCATCCTGACAACCGTTACGCGCACGATACCCGCCATATTACGGAAATAGCCACAATGGCAACCGTAAAACCCTTGGCGTGGGGCACGGGGCTTGCAGGGAGGCTTTGGAAGGGTAGACCCTGAAGGTTTGAGTGAGTAGATGAACAAATGGGGTCAAGCAGGGGCAAGGCCCCTACTGTTTCCACCACCGCTTCAAGTCATTCCACCACGATTTGTGCTGCTCCTCCTTGCGGGCATCCGTTCCGGAGCTTGCATCCTCTGCCTTGCTTGTGTTTCCGTCGCACGTCTCCGTCGGCTGCGTGCCGGCAACGAACGTTTCCAGCCGCTTATTGTCCTCGCAGCCTTCGCCGGCCAGCTTGCCGGAATTCGGATCGATGTAGGCGCTGACGACCCCTTCAGGCATCGTGAACATCTTCGGCGGCACCGCCTCGAGCGCTCCCTCAGTAAAAGCTGCGAAGATTGGCGCTGCACGGTGCGCCTCTGTCGTCGTGAGCTGTCGGCCTTTGTCGTAGCCGACCCAGACTGCCGTCGCCAGCTCCGGTGTATAGCCAACGAGCCAAGCGTCGGAAGCTGTCGTTCCTGTCTTGCCAGCGACAGGGCGATTCATCGTCGCCGATACGCGATGGCCTGTCCCTCCTGTATCGAATACGCTCTCCATCAGACTCGTCAGCACATAAGCATGCGCCGCATCAACGACTTGCTCGGACTCATGCGAAGCCTCGTACAGGATATGACCGCTGTTGTCCTCGATGCGCAGCACGGCGATCGGCTTCACACGAACGCCTTCATTGGCGAGCGTACCGAACGCGGAGGCCATCTCGAACGGACTTACCGGAAATGTGCCAAGCGCAAGCGATGGTACAGGCTTCATCGGACTGTCGATTCCAAGCTTCCTGGCCATATTGATGACGTTGTCCGCGCCGACCTGCATGATAGTGTTGACGGCGTAAATATTGTCTGAGCTCGCAATCGCCTGCCGCATGTCGATATAGTCGTTCACGTACTTATCGTTATAATTGTGCGGCTCGTAGGTGAGACGGCCTTCGTCGTACGTAAAGGTTGTTGGTGCGCTCATGAAGCGGCTTAGCGGTGTCATGCCAGCCTGCTGCAGAGCGGTCAGGTATAGGATCGGCTTGAAGGACGACCCCGGCTGCCTCGTCGTAGCGAATACCCGATTGTATTGATTGTTCGGATAGTCGCGTCCGCCGACCATGGCCTTCACATAACCATTGCGCGGGTCAATGGCAATGAGCGCAGCCTGCTGCTCCGTGTTGGTAGGGATGCCTTCGGCTACTGCCTTCTCTGCCGCACGCTGTGCATTGGAATCCAGCGTGGTGAAGATGCGAATGCCGCCTTCGTCGAGCAGACGCTCATCCATGCCCAGCTGTCCGATGACGAAGGAACGGACGTAGTCGCGGAAGTAGGGAGCGAAGCTATTGCCGCGCGATTCCGACAACGGCTTGAATGATAGAAGCTCCCGATAGGCCTGATCCGCATCGGACTGCGTGATGACGCCGTCGTTCGCCATCACCTGCAGAATGGTGTGCTGGCGGTCTTTTGCATTTTTCATGCTCATATAAGGAGAGTAATATTTCGGCCCCTTCGGAATGCCTGCGAGCATTGCGCTTTCCGCCAGATTAAGCTCGGAGGCATGCTTGCCGAAGTACTGCTCCGCCGCTGCTTCGATACCATACGCGCCATGCCCGTAGTAGATCTGGTTCAAGTACATATTGAGAATTTCATCTTTGGAGTAGTGCATCTCGAGCTGGATCGTATAGAGCGCTTCTTTAATTTTGCGTCCCCAGGTTCGTTCATGGGTTAGATACAAATTGCGTGCGAGCTGCTGGGTCAGCGTGCTGGCGCCTTGTGTGGCGGACATATTATGAACATTGACAAGCATGGCACGTCCCATGCCAATAGGGTCAAAGCCCTCATGCTCATAGAACCTGCGGTCCTCGATCGCGAGTGTTGCCTGTACAACATACGGCGAGATTTGATTGAGCGGTACGGACCGCCGATTTTGCGTCGTATGGAAGGTATCAATCACATTGCCCTGCAGATCGAGCATCTGCGAGGTCTGGCTGATGGAGGCAGCAGGCAGTGACTGTACGCGCAGGTAAATCAACAGGCCGGCGATCAGGAATACGAACAGGGCGGCGCAGACGCCTGTCAGCTTAATAAGCCGCATCCATCTCGCGCGTCCATGAAGCCTGGGCCACAGCCGCTCGGCGATGATGGGTACAAGCGGGCGCCTGCGGCGTCCAGTGGCAGCGGTTCTGCGGTTTGAGGCTGGGCGGCCGGTCAGACGGGTGAACCAACGCTTAATCATGAGCAACTTCCTCTCAGCTGGTTGCGTATACGGCAATCGCCGAACGCTTTTCATTACCTTAGTATGGAAAAAGAGAGGGAGAGCTATTCCTATCTGCGCTGCGAAGTTGCGAAAGAGCTTTCGAAACAGGACAGAATCATTCTCGCTCGACAAAAGAGTGGACAGCGGGTACGGCGACAGCCTATCCGACTGCTTCGTACTCAAATACAGCTGATTTGCATAAGTGTAAGCCGCGGGCGAGCTCGCGGTTTTTTGTGTTTTTGGCCGGATAAATTCGTGGCGCAATTATAGTTTGTAATGGAGTTTTGGTTACACTATAATACAAAAGGAAACATTGACCCTAAGGCGGAATTGTGCGTATAGAAGGGAAGATGAAGATGGAATTGTGGTACACGGAGAAACAGACGGAGTCGTATGGCATCACGGCGAGAATCAAAGAAACGCACGTGAGCGAGCAGACGGATTACCAGAAGCTTGACATGATCGAGACGGAAGAGTTCGGTACGATGCTCGTCCTCGACGGCATGGTCATGACGACGGATAAAGATGAGTTCGTATACCACGAGATGGCTGCACACCCTGCACTGTTCACCCATCCGAATCCCGAAAACGTACTTGTAGTCGGCGGCGGCGATGGCGGTGTTATTCGCGAAGTGTTGAAGCACCCGCAGGTGAAGAAGGCGGTGCTCGTCGAAATCGATGGCAAAGTGATCGAATACTCGAAGCAGTATTTGCCGAACATCGCGGGCGGGCTCGACAACCCACGAGTAGAAGTAATCGTGAATGACGGCTTCATGCACATTCATGATCATAAGAATACGTATGATGTCATCATAGTGGACTCGACGGAGCCGGTAGGCCCAGCAGTGAGCTTGTTCACCCGCGGCTTCTACCAAGGTATCTATGAATCGCTGAAGGATGAGGGGATCTTCGTTGCCCAGACGGACAACCCTTGGTTCAAAGCAGAGCTGATCACAAGCGTTAACCGCGATGTGAAGGAAGTGTTCCCGATCGTCCGGGTTTATTGTGCGAATGTACCGACCTATCCATCAGGCTTGTGGACGTTCACGATGGGCAGCAAGAAGCATGATCCGCTTGCCGTTGATGAGTCGACCATTCCTGAGCTGGATACCAAGTACTATTCTCCGCGTCTTCACAAGGCAGCGTTCGCTCTGCCGAAGTTCGTTGAGAAGCTGGTGAACTAGTACAAGCATTGTAATGAGGTTCCCGGAATCTGCGCGCTTCCCGCAAGGAGGCGTATCGGCTCCGGGAATTTGAACGTAAGCGCAAGCTTTCGATATCATTAATCTTCATCATATTGTATCCAGGAGGAACTCCCACATGAAAATCGATCAAAAATATTCCGGCAACGTCTTTATCCTAAGTTCCGATGATTATGCAGCATCCAAAGCTGTTATTTACGGCATGCCAATGGACTTCACCGTATCGTTCCGTCCAGGCTCGCGTTTCGGTCCTGCCCGCATCCGTGAAGTATCGATCGGCCTGGAAGAGTACAGCCCGTACCTCGACCGCAGCCTGGAAGACATTACATACTTTGACGCAGGCGATCTGCTGCTGCCGTTCGGCAATGCGGGACGCTCGCTCGAATTGATCGGCGAATACGTTGGCGGCCTGCTGAACGATGGCAAAATGCCAGTTGGCCTCGGCGGCGAGCATCTCGTATCATGGCCTATTTTCCAAGAGGTGTACAAGAAGTACCCGGATCTGGCGATCATCCACTTCGATGCCCACGCGGACCTGCGCGAGAGCTATGAAGGCGAGCCGCTGTCCCACTCGACACCGCTGCGCAAAGCCGCTGGCCTGATCGGCGGCAAGAACATCTACCAATTCGGTATCCGTTCCGGTTCCCGCGAAGAGTTCCAATATGCGCGCGAGAACATCAACTTCTATCCGTTCGAAGTGCTCGAGCCGTTGAAGAAAGTGCTGCCTGAGCTTGCAGGCCGTCCTGTCTATCTGACGATCGACATCGACGTTCTTGACCCTTCGTGCGCACCTGGTACAGGTACGGCGGAAGCTGGCGGCATCACGAGCAAGGAGCTGCTCGAATCGGTTCACGCAATCGCGCGCGCCGGCATCAACATCGTAGGCTGCGACCTCGTAGAGGTAGCGCCTGCTTATGACCCAACGGAGCAAACGCAGATCGTCGCAGCGAAGGTTATTCGCGAGATGCTGCTCGGTTTTGTGAAATAAGGTAAGGCGTTATAATGAAGCTTCATCTTGGTCGGCAACTGCCGAATGGGATGAAGCTTTTTTAGGATGCAGCGATCATCATTATCTAAATGAGAGTTTATAAGTGTTCAGGCAATCGATATATTAAAGATAGAATATTCCCGCGTGCAAAGGGATTGAAGCAGTACGTTTCATTGCGTTGTGCTATCATTTCTCTCATCCTACCTGCTATATTTCCAGCCAATAGTGGGCATGCTGGATACCAAGAGGGGGTGTCCGTATGAAGTTAATGCCAATCTATGAGCGGATGGCAGAGCTGCGAATTATTCAGAAGCGCCGTAAGCTGACGGATTCGGAACGGCTGGAGATGGAGCATTGCTTGGACGTGAATGCGGATCATTGCATGCGGCTTGCGCAGCTGTACAATTTGTCACTGATGGCTTCGATGACCGAGGATAAGGAATGGCAGCATCAGCTGTGTCAAGAGATCGAACGGTTCGGCGGCACGCCAAGCAGCGGCGGAACTATTAATGGAAGTAGTAATAACGGCAATGGAAGTAATAATAGTAGTAATGAATCCAGCAATGAAAGCAGTGAAGGCAGCGGAAGCGGCAGTTAAGCCGTCACTGGCCATTATTGGAGCAGCTGCACTTATATACGCATAGAAGGGGGATAAGTCCTACAAGCATGACAACCGTACATTCCTTCGAGCCCGTCGTTGACGAGCGATCTTCTGTGCTAATCCTTGGCAGTATGCCGGGTGTACCATCTTTAACTGTTAATGAGTATTATGGCAATCCCCGCAACTATCTCTGGCGTGTGCTGTATGGCTTGCACGGGCTGCCGGTTGACGATGAGTATGAGGCCAGATTGGCCTTTGCGCTTGATCATCATATTGCCATGTGGGATGTCCTTAAATCATGCACGCGGGAAGGCAGTCTGGATGCGAACATTCGCGATGAAGTCGTTAATGATATTCCGGGCTTGCTCCGCCGGTATCCGAACATTCGTGCCATCGCACTGAACGGAACAAAGGCGCACGATACGTTTATGCGGCATTTTGCTGCAGCGGAGGAGGTTGCACGCGTTGTCTGCTTGAAGCTGCCGTCGACAAGTCCGGTGCCAACGAAGACGATGCGCAACCTGGAAGATCGTCTTGCAGCTTGGCGAGCTCTTGAGCCATATTTGCAAAATCCAGTGAATCGCATATAATAGATGCAATTAGTTAACCGACGATGAGCGGGACAGTACGAAGCGATGGGATGCAACAGCGAGCCGGGAATGGTGGAAGCCGGCGGTATCGACGCCTCGGAAACGCCCCCGGGAGTTGGCAGTTTGAAGGCAAGGAGGCTTAGCGCCTGAGCTTGCTGCGTAGAATTGCCCGGTCACACCGTTATCGTGTTCGAGAGGCTGCTTGCGACCAAGTTAGCCAGAAGAGTGGTACCGCGGATCAACCTCCGTCTCTTTCCTATAAGAGATGGAGGTTTTTTATGTCATCTCTGATGTGCATGCCCGAATACAGCTCTTGTACGGTGTTGGAATAGCAGCAAGGCAGATAGGAGGGTGGTCAATCAAGTGACAGATAAGGCAAATGTTCGTTTGACGTTAACGAGCGAGATTGAAGGCGAGAAGCAGGAGCATCAATTCACGGGCGAATGGTTCCGCAAAGGACGTACCGTTTATGTACGATATTCGGAGACGGACGAGAGCTCTGGCGAAGTGCGGACTGTAATCCGCTGGCGGGACGGTCAGCTTAACATTGCTAGGCGAGGCGTCGTGGAGTCGGAGCAAAATTTCATCGCAGGCGCAAGGCAGGCCGGCGAATATAAGTCGCCTTTTGCACGGTTCAAGATGGTGACGGACACATCGCTGTTATGGATGCAGTGCGGCGATCTCGTACAGCGCGGCAATCAGCAGCAATCGATCGAAGACGGGGAGCTGGTGCCGATGCTTCCAATGCTGCTCGAATGGCATTATAACATGTATGTCGATGAGGAATTGACGGGGCAGTTCAAGATCAAGCTGAAGGCCGAGCTCGACACGGACTGTTAGGTATCTTACCGAGAACTGTATACCATTTAAGTGATGCAGAAACATTTAGGAGGGTTCATCTCATGACCAATGTTATTGATCAATTATATGCGAATGTGAAAAATGCGATTGCCGACGCAGTCGTCGCGGCGGGCATCGTCACTCGCGAAGAGCTGCCGGAATTCGTGCTGGAGGTGCCGCGTGACAAATCGCACGGCGACCTTGCAACCAACGCTGCAATGCAGCTGACGAAGATCGCCAAGCGCAATCCGCGCCAGATTGCCGAAGCAATCATTGCGAATTTGAACGGCGCATCCGCTTCGATCGAGACGGCGGAAATCGCCGGCCCAGGCTTTATCAACTTCCGCCTGAACAAGAATTACCTGTACCCTGTCGTTGGGGATGTACTGACATCGGGCGACAACTATGGCCGCGTACAAGACAACGCAGGCAAGCGCATTGAAGTTGAATTCGTCAGCGCGAATCCGACTGGCAGCCTGCACCTCGGCCATGCCCGCGGCGCAGCAGTTGGCGACGCGCTGTGTAACGTACTTGATTTCGCAGGTTACGAAGTAACGCGTGAATACTATATTAATGATGCAGGCAATCAGGTTGCGAACTTGGCTTATTCGATTGAGGCGCGCTACAAGCAAGCCCTTGGTCAAGACGCAGCAATGCCAGAGGATGGCTACCATGGCGCTGACATCGTCGGCTTCGCAGAAGAGCTTGCGAAGCAAGAAGGCGATCGTCTGCTGTCGCTGCCGGATGACGAGCGCTTCGCTTACTTCCGCCAATACGGTCTGGAACGCGAGCTCGACAAAATCAAACGCGACCTCGGCCGCTTCCGCGTCAGCTTCGATCTATGGTACAGCGAGACGTCGCTGTATGAGCAAGGTCTAGTAGAGCAAGGTCTGGACGCACTTCGTGCGACGGGACATGTCTATGAAGAGGAAGGCGCAACGTGGTTGAATACGACACAGTTCGGCGACGACAAAAACCGCGTGCTAGTGAAGAATGACGGTTCCTACACTTATTTGACGCCGGATATCGCATACCACCGTGTCAAATACGGCCGCGGCTACGATCAGCTCATTAACATCTGGGGCGCTGATCACCATGGCTATATTCCGCGTATGAAAGCAGCGATGGAGGCGCTCGGTAACGATCCTGACAAGCTGACGGTTCTGATCGCGCAGATGGTGAGCCTGTTCCAGAACGGCGAGAAGGTGAAGATGTCCAAGCGTACCGGCAAAGCCGTCACGATGGAAGATCTGATGGATGAGGTAGGCGTCGACGCCATTCGCTACTTCTTCACGATGCGCAGCATGGATTCCCATCTCGACTTCGACATGGATCTGGCGGTTTCGACTTCGAACGAGAACCCGGTATTCTACGTGCAGTATGCGCACGCACGGATTTGCAGCATTTTCCGTCAAGCGGAGGAGCAAGGCGTTACAATGCGGGCTCTGTCGGATATCGATCTGTCCTGCCTGTCTACGGAGCAGGAGTATGATCTGCTGCGTAAGCTTGGTGAGCTGCCGCAAGAGGTTTCGGATGCCGCAGCCCAGTATGCGCCGCATCGCGTCATCCGTTATGTATATGAGTTGGCTTCGCAGTTCCACAGCTACTACAGAGCAGAGCGCGTCATGACGGAAGATCCAGAGCAGACGCAAGCGCGCCTAGCCCTGCTGGCTGCAACACGTATCGTAATCGCGAACGTGCTGCGTCTGGTCGGCGTAACAGCGCCTGAGCGTATGTAGCTGATAGCTCTTAACACGATACAAGGCCTGACGAGGATGCCGCAGCGGCTTCTCTTCAGGCCTTCTGTTCATTCAGGTACAGGCTTCTTCTCCTGCTGCCTTGATTCATCATGGTTATTAGGGCTCCCCCTATTGTTTCTCCATCATCTGCAGCATCTTCGCAACATCGAGCTCGCCGGTCATACGAGGCGCTTTCTTACCGCGCAGCGGCTGCATGGAACGTCTGAGAGAAGCTTTGACTTCAGCAGGCGTCAGGTCTGGATGTTTGGCAAGCAGGAGCGCGACTGCGCCGCTCACATGGGATGTCGCCATCGAGGTTCCGCTCATCTCGTGATACTTCCCTTTAAGCCAGGCGGATGTAATTTTGTCTCCGGGCGCATAGATATCGATATAGATGCCGCGGTTGCTGAAGGGCGCGATGCGCCGCAGTCTCGTCGTTGCACCAACTGATATGGTCTGCGGGTAGCGGGCGGGATAGTCAATTGCCCGGCGTTTGCCGTCGTTGCCAGAGGAAGCGACAATAATGACGCCTGCATTGGCCGCGTTGGTTACGGCGCTCAGCAGCGCTTTGCTTCGCGACTTCATTCCGAAGCTCATGTTAATAATGTTCATCCGATTCCGCACACACCAGTCGATCGCGAGTATAATATCGGAGACATAGGCGCTTCCATTATGATCGAATGCCTTGATGGGGTGGATGAGTGAACGCGGTGCAACGCCGATCATCCCCTGCAGCTGATTAGCCGCAGCGATGGTGCCGGCGATATGGGTTCCATGTCCATTATCATCATGAGGCAGCAGGCTGCGATTGAGCAGATTAATGCCCCGTGCCAGCGAGCCGCGCAGATCGGGATGACTGAAGTCGACGCCCGTATCGACGACGCCAATTCGAATTTTATGACCGGTTGTCGTACTCCAGGCTTGCGGCGCTTTAATATGTGCCACGCCCCAAGGGATTCCTTTCTCGGGAGCGGGTACTCGCGATGTTACGCCATGGATACGGACACGTTGGTCCGTCTCCACCCAGACCCGCCCGTCGAATCGGCGATGCGGGCTGTCATCGGGGATTGGACAAGATATCGCTTGAATAATGCCCATCTGTCGAACCGATTGAAGTGTCGACACCGAATTCTTCATTTCCGACCATTCGTGAAGAAATCGGCGAAAGTCCTGGGTGTGTTGAAAGCGAATAATTCTTTTTCTATGGCTCGCGCCTTTTTCGGCCATCATACCCTGCAGCCAACGGAGAAAAGCGGTGGTGTCCAAATTACAGGTCCCCTCCCGACGACGATGCTGCAGTATTGTATGAACGAGCGGTAAGACCCGCATGAGCAAGTTGCCTTTTTTCATATAATTAGGCTTGAAACCGTGTCAAAAAGCGGAACAGGACATAGGATGGTGTAAGAGCCGATGATGGTCTCTTACAATCCCGGAGGGCGGAACATAGACACCACGTCCGGAAGGATACAGTCAAAGCGAAGGGGGCATGCCCTTCGCTTTTTGCGCGTGGACGAGCTTATAAGCTTGCATTTTGTATAGAAATAGGTTTTACTATAGGTTGATACGGAAACAATCGTAAATGAACGGGTTTTCGACGATATTGAGGTAGCGGGAGGATGGGTCAGGATGAGCAGTGATTTCACCGCAAAATGGGACCGCGAGCAGATTCAAGAAATGCCGATGGTGGACCTGGCATTCGAAGTGTTGAAGGCGACCAACACCCCGATGTATTATCGGGACTTGATGATGGAGATAGCTAAGATCCGCGAACTGGATCCAGAGCAAATTAACGATGTGATTGCACAAGTATATACAGAGATTAACGTTGACGGGCGCTTCGCGTGTGTTGGCAGCAATAACTGGGGACTGAAACGCTGGTATCCGATTGAGCGCAACGAAGACCCAATCACGAATGCGAAACGTCCTCGCATCATCAATGATGATGACGATATGGACGACGAAGATATTTACGCGGACGAGGAAGAAGAATCGTACACGCCAGAAGATGACGATTACGATTCGTACGACGAGGATCGCGAGAACTTCGAAGAGAGCGAAGAAGAAGCGGAAGTCGACGAAGACGTCGCGATCGACGATGAAGAGATCGAAGAGGATGCGGAGAGCGAAGAACTCGACGGAGAAGAAGAAGACGATTTCGACAGCGATGCTGACGACATCGATGAGGAAGACGACGACGATAACTAATCGCGGCGGCGGTTTTGTGCTCCCTAATTTAGGGCGTGCAGAGCCGCTTTTTTATTTCCACAAAGAGGGCTGTGAACGTTGCATCTTGCCTTCGATGATTACTTGACAGGCCTTCTCCCAGAAGGTAAACTATTGCATGGGCTTCTGATGAAGGATAAGAATTTGTTAACGTACATGCGTTGTGACGTTCTTATTGCTGTCATAACTTGTATATCTACGAGAACGAAAGTGCCCCGTGGACACGGGTGTCACTTTTTTTATTTTGCCAACACACATAGGACGCCGTCCGGTTATCGGACGGCGAAACCTTTTTCTCATGCGGTCATTTAAGAATTGTTCCATAAATTGGATGGCATTCCTTGCAGCGTGCAGCGCTGATTCGCGCGAGATTAGGCAAACCTAAACATTAACATAGGAGCTTGGAGGGTATTGGTACAGTGACTAAATACATTTTCGTAACAGGCGGCGTTGTGTCTTCTCTTGGTAAGGGCATTACGGCGGCATCTCTTGGCAGGCTGCTGAAGAACCGCGGTCTTAAAGTGACGATTCAAAAATTTGACCCTTATATTAACGTTGACCCGGGCACGATGAGCCCTTATCAGCACGGTGAAGTATTCGTAACCGATGACGGCGCAGAGACGGACCTTGACCTGGGCCACTACGAGCGTTTTATCGACATTAATCTGTCGAAGAACAGCAACGTAACGACCGGCAAAATTTATTCGACCGTTATTACGAAGGAACGTCGTGGCGAATATTTGGGCGGCACGGTTCAAGTTATCCCGCATATCACGAACGAAATCAAGGATCGGATTTTCCGTGCAGGCAAGGAAGCAGGCTCCGATGTTGTAATTACGGAAATCGGCGGTACGGTTGGCGATATCGAGAGCTTGCCGTTCATGGAAGCGATTCGTCAGATCAAGAGCGATATCGGCCGCGATAACGTTATGTACATTCACGTTACCCTCATTCCTTATATTAAAGCAGCAGGCGAGATGAAGACGAAGCCGACGCAGCATAGTGTCAAAGAGCTGCGCAGCATCGGTATTCAACCGAATGTAATCGTCTGCCGTACGGAGCAAGAGCTGCCAGAAGATATGAAACGCAAAATTGCTCAATTCTGCGACGTTGATGCGAACGCTGTTGTAGAATGCCGCGATGCTTCGACATTGTATGAGGTTCCGCTGATGCTTCGTGAGCAAGGTCTCGACGATATCGTCGTGAACCACTTGAGACTGACGACGACACCTCCAGATATGACAGAGTGGGAAGCGCTCGTGAAGCGCGTGAAGTCGCTGCACAAGACGACCGAAATCGCAATCGTCGGCAAATACGTTGCGTTGCATGATGCTTACCTGTCGATCGTTGAATCGCTTGGTCATGCAGGCATCGCGCTTGAGTCCGACGTCAACATTCGCTGGGTGAACGCAGAAGAAGTGACGGACCGCAATGCAGCAGATCTGCTGCAAGGCGTGCATGGCATTCTCGTTCCGGGCGGCTTCGGCGACCGTGGTATCGAAGGCAAAGTTGCAGCAATTCGTTATGCCCGCGAGAATGGCGTACCATTCTTCGGTATTTGCCTCGGCATGCAAGTTGCCGTAATCGAGTATGCTCGTAACGTCTGTGGTCTGGACGATGCGAACAGCTCGGAGATCAATCCTTCTACGCCATATCCCGTTATCGATCTTCTTCCAGACCAGAAGGATATCGAAGATATGGGCGGTACGATGCGGCTTGGCCTGTATCCGTGCAAGCTGCTGCCAGGTTCGGTCGGCATGAAGGAATACGATGATGAGCTTGTGTACGAGCGTCACCGTCATCGGTATGAGTTCAATAACGAATACCGTGAGCGCATTGAGTCCAGCGGTCTCGTCTTCTCGGGTACTTCCCCAGACGGCCGTTTGGTCGAGATGGTTGAGCTTCCGAACCACCCATGGTTCCTGGCTGTTCAATTCCATCCAGAGTTTACATCCCGTCCGAACCGTCCGCAGCCGTTGTTCCGCGGATTCGTTCGCGCAGCATTGAACTATTCCAATCAATAAGCAATACGTTTGTATGACCGCTTGTGCATTCTTCTAACCGAATGCATAGGCGGCTTTTTTTGTTTTCTGTCTGATTTTGATGGAAAAGCAAGCGAAGCCAGCACTCCGATAAGTGGATTTGTCTTCCTTTGGTGTTCTTCCTCAATATCTGACAAGACATGTAATTCCTTTTTTTGAAAAAACGGAAGGAAAATAGGATATAAGCTGCGAATAGTTATCTTATAGAATAAAAAATGGAATTTTCGGCGAGTCCGAGGTTTGTAGGAGGCGAGAAAGTGGACAACAACAAAGTATTAATCGTGGATGACCAGAACGGCATTCGGGTGCTGCTGATGGAAGTGTTCAGCAGCGAGGGGTACGAAACCTATCAAGCTTCCAATGGTAAGCTGGCACTGGAGATTGTTCGGGCGCATCGTCCAGATCTAGTGCTTCTCGATATGAAGATTCCTGGCATGGATGGTCTAGAGATTTTGCGTCACATCAAGACGATCGATGTCGATATTAAAGTCATTATGATGACCGCATATGGCGAGCTGGATATTATCAATGAAGCTCGTGATTTAGGCGCGTTGATGCATTTTACGAAACCGTTTGATATTGATGAGCTTCGGTTCGCAGTCAATCATCAGCTTCGTGGTGATAGGAATAGCCGTACTCCAATTGGGACCTAGTTGATAGGTCCTTTTTTGCTGTGCTACAATCCATTTTCCATATTCGAACGCATTGTGATATACTAAATCAGTGTGTCCTAACATAAGAGATATGATGATGATAAATAATTGTACGAAGTTCGCATAGAAGTAAGATTAGTCGTTCAAGAAAAATTCCGTCTGTTCGGCAGCAGCAATCAAGCGTAACGTTCGAAATAGGAAACCGAACGACCGTCCGAGATGGACGGATCGACCATAAAGGAGCGGAGCTCCAGCTAGGGACGGGCTATCCGCCCTCCTTATGCTTGTCAGGCGGAAGTCTCTCCTGCAGCGGATTCTAATGAATTCGTCGGGGGAGATTCGCCATATTCATAGGGGTAATTTCCATTAACCGGTCGATGTCGTTATTCGCTGTATTTGTTCGCTTCTGACGGGGGAGGGTTCGGGTTAAAGGCATGGAGAAATTGATGATTCGAGGCGGTCGTCCGCTTCACGGTGAAGTTCAGATCAGCGGTGCGAAGAATAGCGCAGTTGCGCTTATTCCTGCTGCAATACTAGCAGAGTCCGAAGTTGTATTGGATAATTTGCCGGCGATAAGTGACGTTGCTGTATATAGCGAAATATTGAGAGACCTTGGTGCGGTCGTACATCGTAAGGATGATGTGATCCGTATTGATCCGTCCGATTTGAAGTCTGTTCCAATGCCGAATGGCAAAGTGAAGATGCTTCGTGCTTCTTATTATATGATGGGTGCATTGCTAGGCCGGTTCGGGGAGGCTGTCATTGGTCTGCCGGGAGGCTGCAATTTTGAACCGCGGCCGATTGATCAGCATATTAAAGGGTTTGAAGCGTTAGGCGCGACTGTTGTGAATGAACACGGCGCAATGCGTATTACAGCCAAGGAACTGCGCGGAGCGAAGATCTATCTGGATATCGTCAGCGTAGGTGCCACGATTAATATCATGCTTGCGGCTTCTAGAGCTAAAGGTCTCACTATTATTGAGAATGCGGCCAAAGAGCCTGAAATCATAGATGTAGCAACATTGCTGAACGCCATGGGCGCTCGTATTAAAGGGGCAGGCACTGAAACGATCCGTATAGAAGGCGTCGATCAGCTGCATGGCTGCCGCCATTCTATTATTCCAGACCGCATTCAAGTCGGTACGTATATGATCATGGCCGCTGCAACACGGGGCGATGTGACCGTCGAAGGCGTTATTCCGAAACATATGGAGGCGGTTACGGCTAAGCTGCGTGAGATGGGCGCAACCGTTGAAGAGCTGGATGATGCCATCCGCATCATCAGCGGAGACCAGCCGTATCATCCTGTTGATGTCAAGGCGCTCGTCTATCCGGGCTTCGCAACCGATCTGCAGTCTCCGATGACGAGTCTGCTTACACAGGCGAATGGAGTAAGCGTATTATCCGATTACATCTATGGCAACCGATTCAAGCATGTGCCTGAGCTGGCGCTGATGGGGGCCAATATTCGAGTGGAGGGACGCTCTGCCATTATCGAAGGCGGGCCATTAAGCTCGGCCAAGGTTCATGCGACCGATCTTCGGGCGGGTGCTGCGCTTGTTATTGCGGGCCTGACGGTTAAGGAAGGTATTACAGAAGTAACCGGCGTGGAGTATATCGACCGCGGTTATGATAATTTGGTAGAAAACCTGCGCCGTTTAGGTGCAGATATTTGGCGGGAGACAACTCCTGACGATAAATAGGAATAAGGATGCAGGTTTACGGCGCTATTTTGAATCCTAATGGAATAGCGCCTACTATTTCAGGCAATGCTGGTAAGCAAAATCGAATAGAGTGGTGAGAATATGGCCGATCTTCAGATCGCTGATCTAGAAGAGATGAAATTAACGGAACTGTACAAGCTGGCGAAGCAGTATCAGATTCCTTATTATGGACAATTTAAGAAAAAAGAACTTATTTTCGCAATATTGCGGGCGCAAGCGGAGAAAAGCGGATTTTTCTTCATGCAAGGTATTCTAGACATCCTGCCAGATGGCTTCGGATTTCTTCGACCGATCAATTATTCCAGCAGTAATGAAGATATTTATATTTCGCAGTCTCAGATTCGACGCTTCGATCTGCGTTCAGGCGATCTTGTGTCGGGCAAGTGTCGACCGCCCAAGGAGAACGAACGTTATTACGGCTTGCTTCAAGTTAATGCAGTCAATGGCGAGAACCCGGAAACTGCTGCAGAACGTCTTCATTTTCCCGCCCTTACCCCTCTTTTCCCAGAGAAGAAATTGGTACTGGAAACAGCCTCTAACAAGCTCTCGACCCGGATTATGGATTTGCTTGCCCCAGTTGGTCACGGGCAGCGCGGTTTGATTGTTGCTCCGCCGAAGGCCGGTAAGACGCTGCTTCTGAAGGAAATTGCCAACAGCATTTCACACAATCATCCTGATATTGAGCTTTTTGTGCTGCTTATTGATGAACGTCCGGAGGAAGTAACGGATATGCAGCGTTCGGTCAAAGGGGAAGTTGTCGCTTCCACCTTCGATGAACTGCCGGAGAATCATATCAAAGTTGCTGAGCTCGTCCTTGAGCGTGCCCTGCGGCTCGTTGAGAGCAAGAAGGATGTCGTTATTCTGCTCGATAGCATTACGAGGCTTGCTCGTGCTTACAACCTTGTTATTCCGCCGTCCGGCCGTACACTTAGCGGCGGTATTGACCCTGCGGCCTTCCATCGGCCTAAACGGTTTTTCGGTTCGGCGCGTAATGTGGAGGAGGGAGGCAGTCTAACGATTCTGGCTACGGCTCTTATCGAGACAGGCTCCCGTATGGATGACGTTATTTATGAAGAGTTTAAAGGTACAGGCAACATGGAGCTGCATCTCGACCGCCGATTGGCGGAACGTCGTATTTTCCCAGCGCTCGACATCCGTCGTTCGGGTACACGCCGCGAAGAGATGCTGCTGACGAAGGAAGAACTCGACAAGATTTGGGCAATCCGCAAGAGCATGAACGATTCGATGGAGTTCGTAGACAGCTTCCTCAAGAAGCTTGCCGACTCGAAGACGAACGAGGAGTTTCTCATGTCGCTTGATACATCATCGTTCTCGAACGGATCATCCCATACAGGCACGAATACGGTCGGAAGCAGCAGCGGGACCAGCGTTAACCGCAGGCCGCAGGCTCGCTCGACGGCAGCAACGCCGCGTGAATAGAACGCCGCGTATGCGTAATTGGATTAGAAGTTGTTAACGCACTGTGAGAAGTTGGGTTCGGCTTGCCGGACCCTTTTTTAGGAGGACAGCATGAAGCTTGTTTATGCAGACGCCGATGGCAATGTATTCGATCATCCGACATGGATTGGTCTTGGACGCAGCGGCGATATGGTTGTTGAACTAATGGAAGATGAGCTCATCCCCCTGCCTGAAGGTGCAACGCTGGTTGGCCTGCCGAATACGCGGCCAATCGGTCTGGACCCGAAGAAAGGTACGATGGCGGTACTGCCTGGAGATGTGCAGGCGGTTGGCGCTCTAATGCCGCAAGGGTATACCCGATTGAATATTCCTTCGTACGTGAAGACGAATAAGGACGAGAAGTTCCCTCTGTTCGGCTATACGGCTGTCGTATGGAAAGACGGACAATTCTATGTGGCAGCCGAGGCTACGGACGATCCGGAACGTTGGAATCCGCTCAACTGCGACCGCCGGGCGGTGGCTGACGGAGTTGAACGACTGGTGACCAAATATCCGGAGAACCGTCTATACAAGCATTTATCGAATTGTGCGCTCGGCTATGAGTGCCTAACTTCATCCAACACCTTCCTGCAGCGGTGGGAAGGCGGGGTTCCTGTTTCATACTCCTGCAACGCAGGCTGTTACGGCTGTATTTCGGAACAGCCTGACGACAGCGGGTTTGTTGCGCCGCAGACGCGAATGAATTTCCGTCCTACGGTCGAAGAGGTTGTGCAGGTTATGATGGAGCAGCTTACTACGCCGGATGCGATTATCAGCTTCGGACAAGGCTGTGAGGGCGAGCCTTCCACGCAAGCTAAGATTATTATTGAAGCGATCAAGGAAGTGCGAAGCCGTACTTCGATGGGCTATATCAATATCAACACGAACGCTGGTTTGACCGATTTCATGCGCGGCATCGTTGATGCAGGCCTTGATCTGATGCGCGTCAGCACGATCAGTGCGCTTGACGATCATTACAATGCCTACTATAAACCGCGGGCCTATACGTTGAAGAACGTAGAGAAATCGCTCAAATATGCGACGGACAAAGGTGTTTACACCTCAATCAACTATTTGATTTTCCCTGGTGTAACCGACCGTGAGGAAGAGATTGAAGCGATGATTGGTTTCGTGAAGCGGACAGGCCTTAAGCTCATCCAGATGCGCAACCTGAACATTGACCCTGAGAGCTACCTGGAGTTGATACCGAAGCCGCAAGGCGAGATCTATGGCATGAAGCAGATGCTGGAGATTTATCGGCAAGAACTGCCGGATGTTGTGATCGGCTCTTATACCCATGTTCCTCCTGCCAAGCTCAGAAATCGATAGCGAATAGCAGGAATCACCAGGATTAATCAGCAGGCGGTTAACACAGGATATACATGTCATTGCGCAGTTTGAATGACACGTGCTATAATCACCGTTGTATGTGCTATTTACTCTGGATTCGCATGAAGTCCAGGGCGGAAAGAGGTGAACGAGATGAAACAAGGTATTCATCCAACGTACCACGTAACGACTGCAACGTGTGCTTGCGGCAATACGTTCGAGACGGGTTCGATCAAATCGAATCTGCGTGTCGAGATTTGCTCCGTATGCCACCCGTTCTTCACTGGTAAACAGAAGTTTATCGATGCAGGCGGTCGTGTGGACAAGTTCAAAAAGAAATACGGTATCTAATATTCTGTTTGAAATTGGCAGAATACAACGACCTCCCTCAGCCATCCTATGGTTTAAAGGGAGGTTTTTTGTTTATGCTCATCAATCGAATTACTCATTCGCGTATATACAATCGCCGAGCTGTCCGTAAGGCTGCACTCGGGCTGTTCGCTATCGCCCTTATTGCGCTGGAGTCTGGCTGCGGTGGAGGCAGCGGTAAGTATGACAACAAAATGCGGGTGCAGCACTACGGCCATGATGGCTATATGGGGTTGACGAATACGAATCCTTCGCTTCCGAATTCACCGCACAGCTTAACGATTAAGAGCGATACCGACCTCGTCGACCAGAAGCTGCGTGAATTGAAGGGGATTGTACGTTCACGCACTGTTATTGATGGCGCACGGCTCACGGTAACGATTGACGCGGATCGAAGCCTGAATGCTGCACAGCGGGAGCAGTTGAGGAAGACTGCGGCCGAAGTCGTTCAGCAGAACATGCCGCGGTATGAAGTTGATGTGCGAGTAACGCCGTAGCTTTCGTTTCACTATGTAACTTTTACCGAGAGGTTGCACTTTAGGTTTCAATCGTCTATACTTAGTTTTACCGTGCTAGACGGGGAGGTAGCGGTGCCCTGTAACTCGCAATCCGCTGTAGCGAGGTTGAATTCCTGCTTGAGGTTATGTGATGCGGGGTTTGGTCTTTGTGAACAATGTTGACAGTTGGGTCCCTCGCAATGGACATCTGTGAACCCGGTCAGGTCCGGAAGGAAGCAGCCGTAAGCAGACACGTTCATGTGTTGGGGGAGTGCCTGACTCGAGTTGGGATCAAAGGTGCCACTCGGATCACATGTATCGGGAGCAGGTGCACGGTTCCTGCTTATAATAACAGCCACATCCGGCTGCGCATTGAATGGTGATATACCATCATGCGCAGGCCGGATTTTTTGTATCTAATGAAAACCGAGCTTGGCGAATCCGTACTTCAAGAGGTCGAACAGGCGTAAGATGTTTGTTTTGTTGCTGCTTGGGTTCGTGTATAATGGAATAATCGGATCAAAATGTCATCGTAGAGAGGATGGGTCCGCATGTCTCATATTGCCTTATACCGAGCTTGGCGTCCCCAGACGTTCCATGACATGGTCGGACAACGGCATATTATTAAGACGCTCCAGAATGCGATTCGCGAGAATCGCGTCTCGCATGCCTATTTGTTTAATGGGCCTCGTGGAACAGGCAAGACGAGTGCTGCCAAGATTATGGCCAAGGCCGTCAACTGTGAACGAGGGCCGGCACCGGAGCCGTGTAATGAATGTGATGCCTGTCAAGGGATAACGGCTGGCACGGTTATGGACGTCATCGAGATTGATGCCGCTTCCAACCGCGGGATCGACGAGATCCGCGAAATTCGTGATAAAGTTCGTTACGCCCCGTCCGAAGTTCGATATAAAGTGTATATTATTGATGAAGTGCATATGCTGACGACCGAGGCGTTTAATGCGCTCTTGAAGACGTTAGAGGAGCCTCCTGGTCACGTCATCTTCATCTTGGCAACAACGGAGCCGCACAAGCTGCCGCCGACGATTATTTCAAGGTGTCAGCGGTTTGATTTTAGACAAGTGTCGCTTGAAGAACAGACGGAGCGTCTTCGTCTTATTTGCCAGGAGGAAGGGATACAGGCCGAGGAAGAAGCGTTATCCTATATTGCGCGTCTATCCGAAGGCGGTATGCGTGACGCCATCAGCCTGCTGGAGCAATCAGCGGCATTTGGCGGGGAGTCGATCACGCTTGAGGGCGCTGTAGATGTTACCGGGGGATTGGCGGCGAATCAATTTGCTCGATTGGCAGAGGCTGTTCGAGATCGAGATGCAGGCGCGATTCTTCCGCTTGTGGAAGGATTAATGCAGGCGGGCAAGAGCGCAGAGAAGTGCATGGAGAATTTTATTTACTATTTCCGTGACCTGCTCGTCTTGAAGCTGGCCCCGCAGGCAGGTGCCTCGACCGAGCGAATCGTTGACGATGGACGTTTCAGTGAGATGGCGCAAGCTTTTACAGCGGAGCGATTGTTCCGAATGATCGATGTGTTGAACCGCTATCAGACCGAGATGAAGCATGCGCTTCAGCCTCAGACGTTGTTTGAGGTTGCGCTGATGAAGCTCTGTACGATGAATGAGCAGGGAGAGACGGTCGAACGGAATGGTTCATCAGGGGGCTCACAGGCAGGCTCGGCAGCTGGCCAGGGCGAAATCACGCGATTGCAGCGCCAAGTTGAGATGCTGGAGAATAAGCTCGAGCAGCTGCTTCGTAATGGTGTGGCAGCAGCAGGTGCTGGTGATGCGTCTGGCGCGGGTCATGCGAATGCGGGCAGCGCGAACCGTCGAGGCGGTGCCGCGCGAGGGGCATTTGGTTCGACTGGCGGCGGAGGCACGATCAGCAAGCCTAAGCTTGAGCCTTTCGTGGCTGCAATGAACGGTTCTGCGGTCTCACAGATTCGGATGCGATGGGGAGAACTGCTCCAGCGAGTCAAGGATGCGAAGATTACGGTTCATGCTTGGCTTGTGGATGGTGATCCGGTATCGGCTGCAGACGAGGCGGTGCTTGTTGCGTTCAAGAGTATGATGCATCGGGAGACGACGGAGAAGCCGGCTAACCGTGAGCTGATTGAACATGTGCTGCGGGATGTATTCGGCAGACCGATACGCCTTGCAACCGTCATGATGAAGGATTGGCAGGCAGCTTCAGAAGGTGGATCGGCTCGTCCAGAAACAGCCGAAACGCTCCAGCTTGAGCCCGAGGGTGAACCGGCATCGAAGCCGGAATGGGTCGAAGAAGCATACAAAATGTTCGGAGACCAGCTTGTCGAGCTTAAGTCTGATTAGGTAGAATAGCGTTATAAGCGTAATCTTATAAATCTCACGAGGTGAATGATATGACAAATATGCAGCATATGATGAAGCAAGTGAAGAAGATGCAAGAGCAAATGCTCAAGGCGCAGGAACAACTCGGCACGAAGACGATTGAAGGCTCCGCAGGCGGCGGCGTCGTTACTGTACAGGTAAACGGTCACAAACAAGTTCTCTCCATCAACATCAAACCAGAAGCTGTAGATCCAGAAGATATCGAGATGCTGCAAGATCTCGTGATGACAGCTGTGAACGATGCGCTCGCGAAGGCTGAAGAACTCGCGAACGAAGATATGAGCAAATACACGGGCGGATTGAAAATTCCTGGCCTGTTCTAAGACTTGAAGATACGCCTAATGTTAGCATGACAGGCGGCCTGTCGGACCCGCATATCGCGACCGGCAGGCCGTTTGCCGCTTAAAGAGGAGAGAACGCTCATGTATTATCCTGAGCCCATAGCCAAATTGATCGACGCGTTCACCCGTCTGCCAGGCATCGGCCCTAAGACTGCTGCCAGACTGGCGTTCCATGTGCTTCGCATGCAGGAGGACGATGTCATCGATTTTGCCAAAGCGCTCGTCAGCGTCAAACGCAATCTGCATTACTGCTCGGTCTGCTGCAACATAACGGATACGGATCCTTGTCGGATTTGCCAAGATAATACGCGTGACAAGTCGGTTATATGCGTTGTACAGGAATCCAAAGATTTGGTCGCGATGGAGCGTACCAAAGAATTCGACGGCTATTATCACGTGCTGCAAGGTGCGATATCGCCAATGGAAGGGATCGGGCCGGACCAAATTCGTGTTGCCGAGCTGCTTCAACGTTTGAGCGATGAACGTGTACAAGAGCTGATTCTGGCGACTAACCCCAACATCGAGGGTGAGGCGACGGCGATGTACTTGTCCCGATTGGTCAAGCCTTTTGGTATACGCGTTACGCGAATCGCACATGGCCTGCCGGTAGGCGGCGATCTTGAGTATGCGGACGAGGTCACATTGTCCAAGGCGCTTGAGGGTCGTCGAGAGCTTAACTAGGATGCATAAAGCTTCTGCAGTGATATATGCCGCATCGTCCAGTAATGGATGGTGCGGCATTTGTAGTATTTTAACAGGAGTCTGAATGGCATTATCTTCTGCGTTCTAACCGTCAACGAGCGTTCATACATTGTGATGAGCAAGTATGGACGAGCGGAGGGGATTCAATATGTGGTTCAAATGGTGGGGGAAGAGAAGCTCTGAACTGACGGACAAGCAGAAGCGTCGAGAAATTACGCAAGAGGTGTGGGATCTAAAGATCGACATTGAAGAGGCGCGCAAGAGCTGGCTGAGTGCAACTCGCTTCTTTCAATACGCGGTGGAGCAGGATGAGGTTGATTATGCGGTATATCATCTATTGGCGGCGGAGCAGCGGTACTCTATGCTTGTAAAGCGTGCGAAAGCACTTAAAGGTGTAGAATGGCCAGCATGGACAAGGAGTGAAGAACGATGAAATGGTTCTGGATGGCTCTGCTCGTAGTTTCCTCGCTTTCCTTACTTGTTGTGTTGTTCAGAAATCGGGGTTCGCTGGAGCTCCTTCGCAGATTCGCGCTGCATCTTATACTGGCTGCGCTAGCTTTATATGCGGTCAATTACTCAGGGCTGCTCAGTGGTTGGGAAATTCCGCTTAATGCAATAACGGTAGGAACGGTTATGGTGCTTGGGCTTCCGGGTGTGGCGCTGATCGCTGGGTTGAAGGCGGTATTGTTCTGATGAATGGATCTTCTGGGTTGACTGGAGAGTAAACGATATGATAAATTAAGGGCCTCGTCTTTGAGACGAGATGACAGCAACAAGTGGTGCAAACGCAGCTTCAATTTAAATTTGAAAAAGTGCTTGCAATCCTCTAGGCGGCTGTGATATATTATAAAAGTCGCCGCTGAACAACAGCGGGATACGAAATAAAAAAATGCTTGCAAGACACGTGAACATCTGATAAGATAATGAACGTTGTCGAAACAAGATAAAAGAAATGCTTGACACACTGATTAACATCCGATAAGATGTAAAAGTTGTCGAAATTGTTCTTTGAAAACTGAACAACGAGCGAAACTGTCAGTTTAAATGTTTTAAATGAGCTAAACAAGCACTTCTTTTATGGAGAGTTTGATCCTGGCTCA